>Ga0193953_1000125_pt1 | contig 42612 bp, 28 predicted proteins | sample BB_4_MG_FD_140325 | JGI IMG/M metagenome (GOLD analysis project Ga0193953, IMG submission 140325) | Microbial mat bacterial communities from the Broadkill River, Lewes, Delaware, United States - BB_4_MG | ecosystem: Environmental > Aquatic > Freshwater > River > Microbial mats | place: USA...
AATTCATACCCGCTAATATCATCCTTTACATGAATATTAGTGAAATCAGACACCTGACAAAGGAAACCTAAATCGGTGGTGTAAACAGAATAGTCCGAAAAAACATACTCATTGGGAAACGAGCCTAAGTATTCCAACTGCTCAACATCCAGATTCAACTCTTCTTTAATTTCGCGCACCAACGCAGCTTCTGCACTTTCCATCGGATCTACAAACCCTCCCGGCAAATCATAATACCCCTGACGCGGCTCAAAAGCTCGAATCGTCAATAAAATTTCACCATCCGCATTAATAATCACCCCTGCAACCGCAGCAGATGAGTTGATGAAAAAATGAAAGGTACAATCCTGACATTTAAATGATCGCTCACCCTCAAATAGAAATTGATGAGAACCGCATTTGGGGCAATACTTAATCACTTTTGAAGGCTGTGTCATGCGCTTTTTTATTCGAAAATAATAATTTATCACTTATAAGTAAAATTTTATGTCAATTTATCAAGCTCCCAACAGCCCTTCTCACAAAATACATTAACAAGCTATTAAAATTTGTTAACAACAAGAACGGGTATTGATTTTATCGTTCATTTTGACTTATATTTACCGCCAAATCAGTCACAATTTATTGATCCTTAACTTTTCAATGACTTCTCACTTTCAAAAAAATCTGTTCAAAACAGCTTACGATGTATTAGCTATGGCCTTGGGATTAGATCGCCATAACACCAATAAAAATATTTACATTGATAAATGTGGAACCCACTTCATTCGTAGTAAATGGGGATTTGAACCAACTGAAAAGTACAATCAAAAGATCAGAATTCAATACCAGGAGCAGAAAATTGAGCAGTTAAATCAATTACTTGCCGATAAAAATTACGAAATTGAGCATTTATTATTACGCCAGGAAGGACTACACAAACAAGTTGATTTACTGCATGATCAATCAAAATCCACAAAAAAAGAAAAAGGATTTCTAAAAAAACTTCTAAAAGAGGTTTTGGATAAAAACCTGGCATTGGAAAAGCGCATGGAACGCATGATACATCATGAAGAAAACTTATCCATGCAAATAGCTAAACTAAAAACTTCTAAAGAGAACTTGCTTACACACAATCAACATCTGACTGAAAAAAGTCAGCAGCAAAAACTGCAACTACACACTTTACAACAAGTAATTGAACAGCAAAAAAAACCGATCTTACAAAATCATTAAAAAAAGCCGCTATAAATTATAACGGCTTTTCCTGTATCTATTTTATTCCAGCATAAAACTACTCTCCATTACTAAATGGTTTAATTCGCATCTTAAACTGGTAATCCTTGGGGGCGATGGAATAATTGGCATGTGGTCGTGCTCCCCATGAATTATCCCCTCCGACACCCATTATTTTATGATCGATGTTCAAATATACTTCCGGACGCGCTTTCATATCCACTGTATGTAATTCACCACGAGTCGGAGTCGTAAAATCATCGGCCGTAAAATGCAAAGCCGAGAAACCAAAGCAGTCATCTCCATCTATCATTAATCCATTACCTGCTTTATCGGTCAATTTCAACCAGCGGTTATCCGTTTTATAACCATTATCCTGAGGACTCGGATACGCATAGTATTGATCGGCCACTGTACTTTGATACAAGCCAATAAATGAAGCCGTTTTCCGATCAGGATAGTTTTCCCATGGTCCCCGTCCATACCATTGCAATTGATCATACCGGGATTGCAGTGCCATTTTCAGACCAATGCGAGGTATCATTGGCAGGTTGTCTTCTCCCACCTCAAAGTGATAATTAATCACCACATCACCAGAACCAAAAACCTGATAAGTTAAATTCAAATAACTCTTCACATCCTGCACAAACAATCTGAAATAGATTTCCACTTTACTATTTCCTACCTTATTCACCTTCATTTCCACCACTTCTGCTTGCTTTCCAGCATTTTGCCAAGCTGCCAATTCCTCAACCATCCGGAAACCATGATCATTATCGTTCGGCGCTTTCCAAAAATCAGGTTGAACCGCTTGCTTCAAAAACTCATTCCCATCATAAACCAAAGAAGATAGTTGTCCTTTTTGTGCATCAAAACGAATTACAAAACGCTCACCTGTCACAAGAATATCCTCAGAACCTGACTGGGCATTAACAGGCGCACTACTTTCTATTTTAATTTGATTCTTGATCGTCCGGATCGCTAACTGTTCAGTTGCCACTTCCGTTTGTTTTGACAACAATCCCCAATCAGCAGTAAGCTCAACTGAGAAATTAATAAAATACTCAGCTCCATCCTTCCGCTTCAACTGGTCCAAATTCAATGGAATATTTTGACCATTTCCGGGTTGAATGGCTGGTAACTCAGTATTTCCCGATAAAACTTCTTTTCCATCTTCTAAGATCTTCCACTTCATTTGGAATCGATCTAAGGGAATAAAATCATAGTGATTCTCTACACGCACCCTATTATCATCAAAATTAACCGACTTTATTTTAATATTTTGATATACTTTCTTCACTTCATAAATAGATGGATGCAATGTGCGATCAGGATTCACCAAGCCATTCATACAAAAGTTTTGATCACTTGGAATATCCGCTGGTCCGAAATCACCACCATAAGCCCAATATTTAGTGCCTTTATCATCATACTTCACTAATCCCTGATCTATCCAGTCCCAGATGAATCCACCTTGCAAATGATCATATTTCTCAATCACATCCCAATAATCCTGAAGATTACCTACACTATTCCCCATGGCGTGGGCATATTCACATAGAATAAATGGACGTGTTTGCACCCGGCGCGCATATCCTATCAAATGATCAATGGGGGAATACATGGGACACACAATATCCGTATGTGCTTCCTGACCTGCCCGCTCGTAATGCACCGGACGTGATAAGTCACGTGATTTGATCCAGGCAGAAGTTGCTACAAAATTAGGCCCGTCACCCGCTTCATTACCCAAAGACCAAATAACGATGGATGGATAATTCTTATCCCTTTCTACCATTCGACGAGTCCGATCTATATGCGCCGCCATCCAGCTTGTATCTTTAGCCAAACTGCGCTCACCATACCCCATTCCATGCGATTCGATATTGGCTTCATCAATCACATACAATCCATACTCATCACATAACTCATACCACAGCGGGTCATTGGGGTAATGACAGGTACGTACCGCATTGATATTATGCTGCTTCATCAGTAAAATATCCTGAATCATTGATTCTCTCGAAACCACATGCCCTGTATATTCATCGTGCTCATGACGGTTTACACCTTTAAACAACACTGCTTTGCCATTCACTAATAATTGCCCTCCTTTAATCTCCACTTCCCGAAACCCAACTTTTATAGTCGTTGATTCTAAGGCACGTCCATTTTTGTCTTTCAGATTGATTAGCAAAGTATAGAGTTCTGGTGTTTCAGCGGTCCATTTATGAGGATTCAAAAGCTGACCTGAAAAATTAGCTTCAGCTCTATCACCTTTTATCGAAACCGTAGCAGCATTGGAATAGATTGTTTTCGAATCTTCCATCAAAATGGCTTCCACCACATAATTTCCTATCTTGCCAGTACTCTCCAGCTCTACCTCAATAGTGAAATCAGCATCTTTATACTCCTTATCCAGATCCGGTTTAAAGAAAAAATCACGGATGCGCACTTCAGGTGTGGCATATAAGTAGACATCCCGTTCCATACCACTCAAACGCCAAAAATCCTGACATTCCAGGTAAGACCCATCACTCCAGCGATAGATTTCAACGGCCAATGTATTATTGCCTTTTTTCAAAAAATCAGTGATATCAAATTCAGCCGGTAACTTAGAACCTTGAGAATAGCCTACTTTTCCACCATTTACCCAAACGTACATGGCCGATTTAGCTGCACCAAAATGCAGAAATATCCGTCGCCCATCCCAGGATTCATCAACGATGAAATTACGTCGATAGGAGCCCACTGGATTCCAATCTTTAGGAATGGTTGGCGGCTGTGGATTCTTCATAGCAAATGGATAGGTTGTATTCACATAAATCGGAATACCATATCCTTCAACTTCCCAGTTGGATGGGACTTTGATATCGTCCCAGTCAGAAACATCATAATCCGCCTTAAAGAAATTAACAGGTCTGTCAGCTGGCTTTTTTACCCAATGAAACTTCCAGATCCCGTTTAATAATTTGAAATAAGGGGATTCTTCCCGCTGAAAAGTCAATGCTTTTTTCTGATTGGGATAAGAATAAAAAGAGGCCCGGGGCGCTTCTTTATTAATGGCGAATACTTTTTGGTTTTCCCAGTCATTTTGGGCAGATAGACTGCTAACAGCAAGCAGTGCGATCAGTAACCATTGCAGGCGAAGGTGTATACAATTCATTATTTATCAATTAAATTCATGTAAAAGTAATAAGTACTTTTATTAAAGACCACCGCCAGATGCTAAAAAGGGTGGAATTTTGTTCAATCCCACCCTAATATCATCTTATCATGTAATTATTAACCTCTTTAAAAACCGTTGAGATCCATCGTCACAGTAGGAATTAATAATAAAAATCCGAGAATAGTCATTCCAATAATTAATGGTAAAATCCACTTCACCCATTTGGTATAAGGAATTTTTGCCACTCCTAACACGCCAATTAATACCGGTGAAGTAGGTGTTATCATATTAGTAAAACCATCTCCAAACTGAAACGCCATGACAGTAGCCTGACGGGATAATCCGATTAAATCACTAAACGGAGCCATAATCGGCATGGTTAAAGCAGCTTTGGCTGATCCACTGGGAATAAAAACATTAATCAAGGTTTGGATGCCATACATAATCCCCACTGAAGCAATATTTCCCAAATCACTCATGGATTGAGCCATACTGTGAAGAATGGTGTGCACCACTTTCCCATCTTCCAGTATAACGATGATACCACCTGCCAGGCCAACTACCAGGGCGGCTGACATAATATCTTTGGCACCTTCCAGAAACAGTTTGGTAATGGTATCGGCATCACGTGCCATAGCAGCTCCCGATAAAATCCCCATAGCTAAAAACAAAGCAGCAATTTCGGTAATGTACCATTCATATCCCATCACCCCAACTATTAAGAACACAATCGTATACCCCAACAGGTTAAGGATAAAAAAATGGACTTTTTTTCGCAATGCCAACAAGGATGTAATGGCAAATAATCCCGTGACAATTGGCAATACAGGCCAGGTAACGCCATCTCCACCTCCCATTTTCAAGGTAGAAACGGGATACTTAATGCTAAACAGAATCAATGCCACAACAGTGGCACCATATACGAACCAGGCTGATTTGGATGTTTTAGCATCAATCCCCTCTACTTGTCCGCCTGTTTTCTTACGCCAATAAGCATCCTCTTCATAAACCGGAGAAGACAAAGGATTCTTCTTCACCTTACGGGCATACCATAATATATAGGCAAATCCAATCGTATTAATAATAACCCAGCATACCAGGCGATATTCAAACCCTGAGAACAATGGTAATTCAGCTAATCCCTGAGCAATACCAATCGTAAAAGGATTCAACACCGCACCGGCAAACCCTAGCCCTGCGGCCACAAATACGATACCTACCCCGGTGATACTGTCATACCCCATAGAAATAGCCAGGGGGACCAGAACAATCATGAAAGCAATGGTTTCCTCACTCATGCCAAATACCGCTCCAAATATTGAGAACATGAGCATGATTAACACCAATATTAAATTATTAGCGCCGATGAACCGGATAAACTTGTAGCGATCTAATTTTTTTACAAAATCGAGAAACGAGAGAATACCCACATCAATGGCACGTGAATCATTCATAATCCAGAAAGCACCCCCGATCATTAAGATAAACACAATGATGCCAGCCCCTTTTTTAAATCCATTGACCATAGCAGCAAAGACTTCCCAGGTCTGAGGTTGACTTTCAATCTGTTTGAAAACCATTTCACTCTTCTCAATTCCATCAACCAACACGGTTTCTTTGACATATTCCCCGCCGGGAACAAACCAGGTTGTTATGGCAGCCAAAACAATGAGTGTAAAGACAATTACATATGTGTGCGGAACCTTTTTAAACATGTACTTTTATTTTTTGTTTGCGGCAAATTTAGAGTTTTTAATAAAACGAACACTATTATTTGTCATAAGCAAAAAAATTATAACTTCACGTGACATCAGAAAAACAGCCTGTTATACGCCAGTGATATATATCATGAAGGCTGATTCTATAAAATTGTTACTTTTATTTTTTGAAACCTGTATAGGAAAACCTGTTATGAAAGAATTATTAATCAAGAACATAAAAAAGCTGATTCAGATTGAAGATGAAAATATTCCCTTCGTTTCTGGATCAGATATGGCTCACTTGCCTTGCATTGAGGATGCGTATCTTTGGATAAAAGAGGACAAAATCATTCGCTTTGGCACCATGGCAGAAATTGATGGGGAAATATTTACGCCAGGTGTAGAGGTAATTGATGCTACCGGAAAACTGGTGATGCCTGCCTGGTGTGATTCACACACACACCTGGTTTATCCTAAGAGCCGCGATGTGGAATATGTGGACAAGATCAAAGGATTGAGTTATGAAGAAATTGCCAAACGGGGCGGCGGTATCCTAAACTCTGCTAAGTTAATGAAGAAGGCATCTGAAGAACAGCTATTTGAAGATGCCATGGTTCGATTAGCGGAGATAACCAAATGGGGTACCGGAGCTGTGGAGATTAAAAGTGGGTATGGCTTAACCACAGCTACTGAGTTAAAGATGCTGCGTGTTATTAAACGCTTAAAAAAAGAGAGCCCCTTAACCATTAAGTCTACTTTTTTGGGTGCCCACTCGATTCCATTGGCTTACCGTGGTAAACAAAAAAAATATGTTGATCTGGTGGTAACCGAAATGCTTCCAGCTGTTGCCGAAGAACAATTAGCCGATTATGTCGATGTATTCTGTGATGTTGGTTTCTTCACAGTAGATGATACCGATCGCATATTGGATGCAGCTGCCCGCTATGGGTTAGCTCCGAAGATCCATGCCAATGAGTTGGATTATTCTGGTGGTATTCAAATTGGCGTTAAATACAAAGCAGTGTCGGTTGATCACCTGGAATTTACCGGTGATGAGGAAATCAAAGCATTAAAAGACTCCGGCACAATGCCAACCATTCTGCCGGGGGCTGCTTTTTTCCTTAACATGGCCTATGCTCCGGCACGTAAAATGATGGAAGCAGGTTTACCGGTTGCATTGGCTTCTGATTTCAATCCGGGCTCTTCACCTTCGGGAAATATGCAATTGATCATGTCTATGGGAAGTGTATTGTACCGCATGTTACCGGAAGAGGTCATTCATGCCGTTACAAAAAATACAGCCTATGCCATGGGTGTTGATCAGGAACTTGGCTCCATTTGTATTGGTAAAAAAGCCAATGTGTTAATCACAAAAGAAATTCCGGGCATTGAATACTTGCCTTATGCCTATGGTGAGAATAAAATAGAAACCACCATTTTGAACGGCGAAATCGTTTGTCAGAATAAATAGTGAAACAGAACACTCTTAAATATACAAACATCATGAAACAGTTGATTGAATGCGTGCCTAATTTTAGCGAAGGCCGCGACATGACTATCATCAATAAGATAACAGACGAAATTGAGAAGATTGACGGTGTTAAACTGATCGATGTGGATCCGGGTAAAGCGACTAACCGTACGGTAGTAACCATTGTAGGAACGCCGGAAGAGGTTTGTGAAGCGGCATTTCAGGCTGTTAAAAAAGCCCAGGAGTTGATCGACATGCGTCATCACAAAGGTGCTCACCCGCGTTTTGGTGCAACCGATGTATGTCCCTTGGTACCTGTGGCTAATATCACCATGGAAGAAACAGTGGAATATGCCCGCAAACTTGCCAAACGAATTGGTGAAGAACTGAATATTCCGATTTACTGCTATGAGTTTGCGGCACAGGAAGAGAAGCGTCGTAACCTGGCTAATTGCCGGGAAGGGGAGTATGAAGCTGTTTCAAAACGTATTGGAACCAATGAATGGAAACCGGATTTCGGACCTGCTCAGTGGAGTGATGAAGTGGCGCAATCTGGTGTGACAGCTGTTGGCGCGCGTAATTTTTTGATTGCCTACAATGTGAACCTAAACACAACTTCCACCCGTCGTGCCAATGCTATCGCTTTTGATGTACGGGAGCGTGGTCGTACCAAGCGCGAAGGTAATCCGGTCACCGGAAAAATTGTGAAAGATGAAAATGGGAATCCGGTAATGATTCCAGGTATGCTGAAATCAGTGAAAGGAATTGGTTGGTTCATTGAAGAGTTTGGCATTGCGCAAATCTCCATGAACCTGACTGACATAACTGTTACATCATTACACAAAGCTTATGAAGCTGTATACGAACGTGCCAATGCGCGCGGTATTCGCGTTACGGGCTCTGAGATGGTTGGTGTGGTACCATTAAAAGCCATGTTGGATGCAGGTAAATATTTCCTTCGCAAGCAAGAGCGTTCAACCGGTATCCCGGAACGTGAAATAATTAAGATTGCAGTGAAATCAATGGGATTGGATGAACTGTATCCTTTTGATCCGGATAAAAAAATCATTGAGTATATCCTGAAAGATAAAAGCAAGAAGCAATTGATCGACATGAACCTGACTGAGTTTGCTGATGAAACAGCTTCTGAATCACCGGCTCCGGGTGGTGGTTCGATCTCTGCTTACGTTGGTTCATTGGGTGCTTCACTGGCCACTATGGTAGCCAACTTATCTGCACACAAACGTGGTTGGGATGAGCGTTGGGAAGAGTTCAGTGAATGGGCGGACAAAGGCATGGCGATTCAATCTGAACTATTGCGTTTGGTTGATGAAGACACCAATGCCTTCAACAAAATCATGGATGCTTTTGGTTTACCTAAAGGAACGGCTGAAGAAAAAGCAGCGCGCAAAAAGGCCATTGATGATGCGACTATTTTCGCAATCGAAGTACCTTACCGCGTGATGGAACAGTCCTATGCCGCCTTTGAAGTGATTCGTGCCATGGCGGAAATCGGTAATCCAAACTCTGTTTCGGATGCTGGTGTTGGTGCTTTGTGTGCCCGAAGTGCCGTGATGGGTGCCTATTTGAACGTAAAAATCAATGCCTCCGGATTGGATGACAAAGCTTACATTGAGAAAGTTTTGGCTGACGGAAAAGCACTTGAAGACAAAGCAATTCAGGAGGAAAAAGAGATCTTGAAAATTGTGAACGAGAAAATTGGATAATCATTCAAGACTCATAAAATACAACAAAACGGCTTGTCTCTCGACAGGCCGTTTGTTTTTTCATCCAATTTCTGTGCACTTTGAATCTTTCCTCAGTTTTATCAAACAGATATCCTGTATAGAAGTTTAGATTCTTTCATATTACTCAAATACAAGATCAAACTTCTAACAAATTAATTTCTTACACACAAACAGCACTGCACACTTTCCGTCTTCGTGTAACCCTCTCTGACCAATCATTATATCTGCCCAATTCCAACATTAAAGAGTACGCATCAACAGTTATTGAATCCCCTCATAAGCTATACAAAAATATTGCTCCATTACAAACAACAAAATTATCAAAACTTATTTTTATGTATCAAAACCGAACAATTATTGTTCGATAATGAGACAAAATAAATATATTACCTGAAGCCCACCCCGATAATAAAACCTCATTATCAGGATATTAATTTACATGGCACAATAATAGATAAATTTTTATCAAGTTATGATCATGTGCCTCGATCAAAACTCAAAAAATTAATACCATATAAAAATTGATACTTTTTCCTTGGAAAAAGCATTACTTGCTGAACTTCCAGTTCATTAAGCAGCACCTGCTTCTTTGTCAAAGATACTTCAGCTCCAACCACATACAAGAGGTTTGATTGTTGAAGGATTCAGCTTACATAGCAAGCAAACTATTGATTATTAGTTAACATTATAAATGCACCCTAATCACAATTAAAAACCAAACAAATGAAAAAAATTTTAACACTCCTAACCCTTTTTACATGCTTCATTGGTGCTACTTATGCCGGTAGCAATAATGCTCAATGTATTAGCCAAACAGTACCTACTTCTGTAACTACAGGAGAACAATTCACTGTGAAATTTGTATTTAAAAACACAGGTACAAACACCTGGAGACCTAATGGGTCTCAATCATGGTGGTTGGGTTCTGCTAATCCAAGAGACAATACCATTTGGGGCAGCAATAGAGGAGGAATGGTCAATGGTACTATTGAACCCAACGGCACATACACATTTAGGTTTACCTTAACAGCCCCCAACCAACCCGGAGTGTATAACTGCCAATGGCAAATGCTTCAAAACTTCGTTGAATGGTTTGGAACACCGTCCAGCAACGTAAAGATCAATGTGGTGCGCCCCAATCATGATGCTGCCCAATTTATTTCTCAAACAGCCCCTACCAGCGCTTTACCCGGGGCACCAGTAAATATAACATTGAGATATAAAAACACTGGTTCTACCACATGGCTCAAGGGCGTCTATGGGCTAGCTTCTGAGAATGCACCTGGTAATACCACTTGGGGAACTAACCGGATTGAACTGCCTCACAATGTCTCACCTGGTCAAACCGTAGATATCCCTGCCACACTAACAGCTCCTTCAGTTGAAGGTATCTATCGCTCACAATGGAGACCATCAAAAGGTGGAGCCCATCGATTTGGTGCTATTTCCAACACCAAAAATATTCATGTGGGTCACTATTATGGAGGTAGTGTGATGGCTCTGGGAGTTCCTGGTTCTGTTAGCATGAGTCAAACTTTTAATATTGACTTTAATGTATTCAATAATAGTACTACTAACTGGAATGGCAATGTACGTCTGAATATTAGTGGCGCTTCTGTCATAGGTGAATCATCGCTTTATTTGGCAAGGGGGGCATCTAAAATAGTTCGAGTAACTATTTGGGCACCTGGCTATGCCACAACTATGCATATTCAAGCTCAATTGAGCGGACCATATGGATACTTTGGAAATATGGAGTTTTTATCCATTCCGGTTGTTGCCAGCAGAACTAAATCAGCAACAATTAGTGAGAAAACGCAAGATCTTTCGCAAAAAGCAGAGTTCTCAATTTATCCTAATCCAGCCACAGATTTTATTAACATTCAGCTCCAAAATGAACAAGTAAATACTGTTGTGAAGCTCGTGGATCTTACTGGTAAAGTGGTTAAAAAAGAGGTATACTCCAACACTAGTACAATCAAATTTGATGTGGCTCAAATGAATCGTGGAATCTACATTCTTCAAGTAGAAAGTAGCCTAAATAACATTCAAAGAAAAATATCTTTGAGATAATTACTCTCAATATAGAATGAAAGGCAGTTCAAGGGTGCGCTGCCTTTTTTTATATCACGACCACTCCAACCGGTAATTCCTGACCAAGTCTTCGAAATTAATTTATAGCCCAATAGATTCCGTTTCTTTAAAAAGTTCGGGCTAAACAACCATAATACCATCTTACATTCATAAGCATCCATTGCTCATAGTTTGACAGCAACTCATTTTCTATTTATTGGGTGACTATTAATCCTTAACCTCTTTCTTAATCTTCCTGCCTAATTTCTGAAATTCCTTTCCAACCTTTTTACTACTTTTTTTAACCTCATCTCCAATTTCATCAAGGTCATCCTTTAAATTATCTGTCCAAATATGGTGTTTAAATTCTGCTTTCCCTTTTTCAAACAAACCTTTGGCACCATTATAAATAGCCGATTCCCCACGCTTGAGCTGTGATATTTGATCCTTCACTTTTAACTCAACTGATCCCGTTTCTACTTCCACCTCCAGTTGCTTTTCATCCTCTTTTACATTGAAGGAAGTACCCAGCACGGTAATTTGTCCATTTGAAGTATTCACTACAAATGGCACCTCAGCCTTATGCACTTTAAAAAAAGCCTCCCCCTGCAAGGTAACCTGTCGATCTCCGAATTCCTTTTGGTATTCTAATTCACTGTTTTGATTTAAAAGAACGACCGATCCATCCGGTAAGGCCACGGCTTGTGTTTGCTGATTTGTTTTAACGGAGATCGTTGTGCAAGATGCCAAACCTATCAGACATCCGAAGAATAACAAGAACTTGTTTTTAATACAATTCATGGTCAACTGGTGTTAATGTGATCACAAAGATAGTATTACCCCACAAATTAGGGGATCACCGATGACGTTTTTTACTGACTAACAAGAGTTGTTACTACTTACATTCAATCGTACGAACTCCATACTATCAGGAGTTCGTACTCCTGACGACAAGGAGCAGTCTGGATAATAAAACAGGCCGGTCTTGATTAAAAAGATTTTGAGAGTAAGCCAAAATTAACAAGACATATGTAGGACAGATCGGATTCATCTCACATTCGAGGGGCGAGACAATCCTTTCCTATTTTCGGATAGAAGCCTTTTCATTGGCTGATTCTTCAAGTTTCTCTTTCATAAACGGAAACTCAATATAAAATGTGGTACCCATGTCCAATGAGGATTTCATCCAGATATTTCCTTCCATGGCATCTACAAATCCTTTCGCTACGCTCAGCCCCAGGCCGGTGCCATCAAATTGACGATTGTAGTTCATATCGACCTGCCAAAAACGCCTAAAAACATAAGGTTGCTTCTCTTGTTCAATTCCAATACCTGTATCACTCACATAAAAACGTATACTATCCGGCATAATTCGATACCCTATTCGAACACTCCCTTTGAAAGTAAATTTAATCGCATTACTGACTAACTGATCCAGAATGCGCCGTAATTTCTGTTTATCGGTTTTAAACCAAGACAAATCATCTGGCAAATGGGTATAAACAGTTAATTCCAGATTTTTCAAGTCAGCTTTCTTATTATTACTTTCATATACCGACATGAGTATGGCATTAATATTTTCCATACGATAAGACACATGAATCTGTTCAGTTTCAATCAGGCTATAATCCAAAATATCATTTAAAATGTGCAATAGCTGATGACTACTTTCCTGAATAACTTCAACAAAACGCACACTATCTTCATTATCCAATACTTTTTTCAATACTTCCGTAAAACCCAAAATACCATTGAGTGGCGTACGTATTTCATGCGACAAATTGGCCAGAAATGCCGTTTTTAACCGATCATTTTCAACCGCCTTTTCTTTCGTTTTAATGATTTCTTCCTCATACACTTTCCGCGTGGTAATATCTTGAAAGACCCCATACAAGCGGCCAACACCACCAGCCGTATTCAGTTCAATTTTACCATCAATAAACAGGTGCACAACGCGTTTATCACTACGCTGCACCCTAAATTCAAAGGGAGAAAAATACTTTTCACGAATAAATGTTGTAAACCGTCGCTTCACTTCTTCCCGATCCTGCTTTAAAATAAAGGGTAACAGATTCTCCACAGAAGTCTGATGTTCAAGCGAATTATCGAAAACTAATCTCCCCCATTGGGCAGAGAAATTAAATTGTTGCTTTCTGAAATTAAACTCCCAACGCCCTAACCCGGCAATATCCCCGGCTTCTTCCAATAATTCATTACGGGTTTCTAATTCCTTTTTCACATGCACTAAATCAGTAATATCCCGCGCTAAGGTCATCATTAGCTTCTCACCATCAAGGGTAATGGGTGTAGAAATAAAATTGAGGATCAACTCCTTCCCTTTTGAACTGATAACCGGCATGTTAATGGGAGGTAATCCACCACTTGTTTCAATCTTACTCAATCGTTCCATGATCAGCTTCTTCTTATCTTTTGGAATAAAACTGAAAATACTTTTACCCAATAACTCCTCTTCTCGCTTATACTCCAGCAATTTTAAGGATTCCGGATTACCATAATGTATTTCGTAGTTTTTATGAAGTATTATGCCGATAGGCGCTTCTTGCAGCAAAGTTTCATAACGATCTTCCGTCAATCGTAGTTTCTCTTCACATTGCTTCAAATGCGTGATATCGTCGACATAAACCATCACATTTTCAAACGGATAAATGATGTCAGTAGACACTAACACATTTCGACGAACCAGTAAACCGTTTTCAACCACCGGCAGAGCACCTTCCATCTTCACTATGCGCTTACGGCTTTTTAAAGTCTGCTTTAAAGCTTTATCTACAATACAATACTTACACCTTAAATACTCCCCACAATGCGCCGTTTCCTTCTTTTGGTTTCTACTTTCAGGACAATGATCACCAAAAAAATCATGAGCCAACTGATTCATGCGTTCCACCTTGCCCGTATTAGAAAAAACAATGAACATTCCCGGAACCGCATTAATAATCGTATCCAACTCACGCTGAAGATTAAAGGCCCGATCCACATTGCCCTTCTCCAGGGGCAATAAATTACCTACCCAATAATTTCCACCTTGTCCTTCCATCACTTCAGGCACCATGATCCAACGCGCATTAAGCACCTGCCCATTGGGAGCTTTCACCTGAAAGAGTATTGACTCTTCAGAATCATATCGTTCTTTCCAATAGAAATCCCTCACCCGCGTCCGATCACTTTGGTGCACAAACTCTCTGAGCCAATTCATACCGGGCAGCTCCACTTGACTTAAATTCAACAGGGTACACAGGTAACTATTCGCATAGAATATCATTCCTTCTTTATCAACACCCACAATTAAAAGCGAGCTATTATCAGCTACTTTATGCCATCGAAACTCGTTGTATTGCAACTTTCTTGTTACTTCATAATCATGCACAATGTGCTTGGCCAGATTACCATTCAGTGAAAACAATAACAAGACGGCACCTAATATCAACAATACCTCAAATTGAAAAAGAACAGAAAGCACTAATAAAGCAATATTCACAAAGTAAATAAATACAAATAGTTGCTTCGAATAGCTGGTTTTATGCTTTCTGGATACTACCCAAAACGAAATGAGAAATACACTCATTAGCGCATAAAAAATAACACCTATCCCATTATAATAACCTATTTCTGAATCCTTCCCTGCACTCTCCAAGGTTTGCTTAACAGGAGAAAAAACATCCTGGATAATGATCATGGATTCGACCAAATGAGATACAATACCGCCAGTGACAATTAAGTAAAACAAAAATCGAATAAACAGATTCTTCTGCGCAGCATCCCGATTCATATACTTAACCGCACAAAATAGACCGATGAACAGGAATAAATAGGCTAATCGATTAACTTTTAGCGATGGTATTAATTCATGAGCGGATAAAAAATGAAAATAAGCTAATACACTTCCGATAATGCACAGGCTAAAAAATGATAACCAAAGGAAATGCCCCAATGCTTTCCCTTTAATAGCCAAATAGCTATTAACGTACATCGAATGCAGTGCATAGCCGGCAATAATCCAAAGTAAAACTCGAATAAGCATTCTAATCAATTTTTAAAAGCCAAATACCGAGATACAATTTCAAAAGTGATCTATTACTAGACAATTTTCGTAACACTTTTCTCTACTATAATTTATGAAAAAAAAACTACAGTCCAATATTTTAGCAGTTAAGATTAATTAATTGAGGCACAATTTCATTCCAAGGATCATAAAAGTGCAGCTAAATACAAATCACCAACGCCTCAATTAGGGCTTCCATTATAGTCAACTTATTACTCCAAATAAAAAATAATAATGAAAAGCCAATGTTGTCCTAAATAAAAATACCTTTCCATTAAGCGCTATAGCCGCGCGGGCTTTTCCTTTTCTCCACCAGCTGAGAAAAGGCAACAAAAGAAACCGCTGCTGTCAATAATACCATTCAAACAACTGGTTCAACACATTCTGCTTTTCCAATAATTTCGACCATTTCAATTATACTGACAACCTTTACCAGGTTCAAAAATTAAATATTATCCAAATGCTAAACATCCAAAGCAATGTAAAGACAGCTTTGAATGCATGCCCAGTAGCATGTCAATATCCTGAGTAATCAATTCCTCGTAAGTCCATTTTTAACTACTCCTAAAAACACTGAATTACTGATGCATACACACTACATTTCTCTATCTTTCGAAAAACTATCTAAAAAATGAAAGATATAACGTTACGAATAGGTAGTTTCGAAATTCAATAATTTCTATTTATAGTTCATACAGATGAAGGTCCTTGTGTTTTATACCAACTCTTTTAGCTATTTACCTGCAGAAAAAAATTTAGAAGATGCACCTGATCCTGGAATAGGAGCCACCTTTACACAATGCATATTGGCATTAATTCAGATAGAAGCATCGGATGAAGAAAAAGATATCAAGAGTCGTGAAAAAAAACTGGTGAATCATCTCAAATGGACGGCTCGTAAAAACAATACCAAATCAATAGTCTTACACTCATTTGCGCATCTTTCCAATTCAAAGGCTTCCAGCCAATTTACCCATCAGATTTTTAATGAGGCTCAAATACGATTGGAAAATGCAGGATACCTTGTTGCCCAAACACCTTTTGGCTATTTTCTAGACTTAAAAATTGATGCCCCGGGCTTTTCATTAGCCAGAATTTGGGCAGAACTATAAATCAAGTTACAAGTCAAATTACTTAAACCTGGTCATCAATCGATGGCCAAAGCATAACTATTAGTCTCATTTCCTTTGTGAAATCCGATCTTTTCAAGATATTTCATGTGATTTTCATTGGAGGTATAGCATTTCAAGCTCCTTACCTCCTGTTCAATAAACTCCTCATTAAACTTTTGTAACAGGAACTTCCCCGTTTTATAGTCTCTATATTGAGGTGTCACATAATCCAAAAGAATTTCAGAAACCCCTGCCTCTGATTTAGTCGTAATAAAAACACCTGCCACATTCATGTCTCTTAAGGCTAGCAAAACGTGTTTTTCACGTTTATCCGCCATATTAAAGTCGGGAAAGAAGCGACCTATATCCTTTTGATGATAGGCTAAAAACTTTTTCAGAAAAGCATCCGTTTCATTAGCTACGGTTACATCCAAAGTCTCTTTTTTAAAGAGCAGAAACCTCAGGTAATAAATGTTAAAAAAAACAATAACTAAATTCATAATTCCCACAGGAAGTGCTTCAATATAGAAACCATAGAAAGAAAAGAGCGCCGATCCAAACAAGTTGAAAATTCGCAATTTCACTAGCGAAGAAAGACTCAGTGAAATTAAAACCACCACTGAGGCTAAGTAACCAATCCATTCTACCAAGGGTATTTCAAGCCAGGTAACGTTTGTCATAATCAGGGTTTATTAGGAAAAAAAGTGCGGCAAAATAGTAAAAATTTCGCTCCTTTTCATTCCCCCCCTATTTTCTTCACCTAAAAAAACCTTGAGCGCTACACCCAAGGTCTTTATAATTTATGACTATTCTACACTAAATAATCAATCTTTTAACTCAATCAAAATGACGCCGTTTTTACCTTTTTCACCGTACTTTTCAATGGCATCGTTTCCTTTCAGCACATTGATTTCTTCAATGTCTTTACTCCTAACCTCCTGAAATTCTTTATCAGATAACTCCTCTCCATCAACAACATACAATGGTTGCCCCTCGCCACCTTTTCCTTTAATTTTGATTACAGCCTCATCGGCCGAAGCATCCAGCCTCTTTAGAGAAATCACTTCTGTATCTACCTCAACCTTATTATTTTCAGCTTTTGAAGTAATAACTACAACACCATTTTCGGCCTTTTCACCATAAGCAAGTACTGCTTGTTTCCCCTTTATAACCTCAACGCTGCTTATTTCTTCGGTTTGAATATCCTCCATGCCCTCTGTTTTCTCCCCATCAAAAATGATAAGCGGTTGTTGCTTACTTTTTTTACCTTTCACTTTTATGGCTGAAAGATTAGAAGCTTTCGTTGTTATCTCAACAACACCCCCCTTTGCACGTGTTCCATATTTATCAATGCTATCCTTCCCCTTTAACACATTCATGGATTGGATGCGATCAGTATCTAACAACTCAACCACCTTTTCAGAGACCTCTTCGTTATCAATAAAATAAAGTACTTTATCCTTTTTAGTGTTTTCCTGAAGTACAAAATTCAGTTTTACTTCCAGAGTTTTTCCAATGAAACTTACAATATTTATTGTAGGCAAGGTGCTCAATAACCTTTCCGTCTCACTATCAAACACTTTTTGAGATGAATTATTTTCTGATTCAGAAGAAAGTATGCGTTGACCTGGATTACTATAGCTAACAACCACTACTTCATCTATCTTCACTACATTATTACCCCTGGCTTTTCCTATTACAGGTTTTCCTGGTCGTCCTTTATTATCCACATGGATATGTGCAATCACTTCCCCTTGTTGTCCTGCTTGTTGAGCTTCGATCGGGTATTTTACATTTCGAGCTAAATGCTGTCGAAGTTCCTGAATGTCATTGATACTTGCTGATGTATCCTTTTTTATTTCACCGTCCTCTGTTTTATCCGGATTCGTAAATGCCAAGAGCATCAACCCCAATAAGGGAACCATCAACAGAACTTTTATCCAACCAATGAAACGATTTGTATTTGCTTTATTCATCATGACAATGCGTTTTTTCGTAAGATTTCGATTAAAATTATTAACCAGTTGCATGGATTGTTTTCCTGGCATAAGATGAATGAGGGAATATTGATAAATCTTGGCTGGTACTGATTGCCTGATCATAGCGTTGTCAACACAATATTCATGGTTTTGAGCAATTAACTTGCGCAACCACCAGGCAAAAGGATTCCACCAATGAAAAATCAATACCCATTCAGCCAAAGAACGATCCATTGAGTGCCACTGATCACAATGCGTTTTCTCATGCTCCAGCACAAGATATTTGTCCGATTTTTCCTCCAGTTGAGCCGGAATAAAAATCGTTCGAAAAAATGAAAAAGGGCTTACCTGTTGATTCAATACCTTAATAACGCGCAAACCTTTATAGGTTAAATTCTCTCCTTGACGTATTAATCGAAACAGGAAACCATAGCCCCAAAAGAGTCTTAACAACAATACCAAACTAACAATAAAATAGAGGATTAAGGCAATCACTTGCCATGACACCCAAGTTTCAGAATACACAGTAGTCACACTGTTTTGAGTCATCAATTCAGTTAAAGGAATTTCCGGATTAGTCATTTCTGCCACTTGCCCAAACAAACGTTCTTTCACCCACACAGGCATGGCCATCAACGGAACCATCCATGGTATTAAAAGGCTGCTTAGCAACCACACCCGGTTTCGGTGAAAGGAACAATCTCTGGATAGTACCAGAAAATAAATCAATGCGAAGGTGGCCATTACAGCACCTCCCTTAATCTGAAATTCAAAAAATGTATGAATCATGCCTACTGATTTTTCTTTTCAATTAAATCAATCAGCTCTTTCAAGTCTTCCACTTTCAGTTTTTCTTCATTGACGAAGAAAGACACCATATTTTTGTAGGAGGACTCAAAGTAATCAGATACTACATTCTTTATAAACAGCTTCCGATATTCCTCTTTGGTAACAGCTGGAAAATATTCATGTGAATTACCGTACGAGGTGTGATTCACATATCCTTTCTCCTCTAATCCACGAATAATCGTGCTGAAGGTATTATAATGGGGTTTAGGATCGGGGTGTTGCTTTAATAAATCCTTTACAAATCCTTTTCCGGCTTCCCACAATATTTTCATCACATCTTCTTCGCGTTTCGTCAGTCGTTTTGTAATCATTGCTTTGCCTTTTTTATATACCATGAAAAATGTTGACGAAACAAATATAACTACTTATTTCGTTTTATCAACTATTTTTTTCGTTGACTAACGAAAAAAATAGTTGTATGAAAAATCTAAAGTCTTACGCCACGCATAAATTACATGAAATGAAGCTTCAATTCATCTAGCTGAGGATTTGTTAGCTCTTGTTTTTGAGATAAAAGCTTCGTCAATAAGGTCATTTTTGCTGCATTCTCTAACACTTCAATTCGATCAAAAGCCTGCAGTAGATTCTCTCCCACAGCCAACACCCCATGATTTTTCATAATCACGACATTGCTTTCTTTAGCAGCAGCAGCAACCAGAGATGCAAGGCTATCAGATCCAGGCAAATCATAATCTGCATACGCAGGTTCACCTAAAATAGTGTAAGCTTCAGCCAGCAGACGCGTATTAACCGGAGAAGCTAAAGCTGCAAAGGTACTGGCATAAAACGAATGGGCATGCACAATGGCCTTCACATCATTACGCACCTTGTAAATAGATTGGTGCATCCCTGTTTCCATGCTCATTTTTAAAGTGGGCGTTAAATTCACTCCAGATGGAGCAAGGAGCGCTATCTCTTCACCTTTAATACGTCCCTTATCGGTTGCAGAGGGCGTAATCAGCAAATGCCCATCGGGACAGATCAGGCTCATATTGCCTCCCAATGAGGTCGTCAATCCTTTTTTATAGAGACGTCGCATCCATTTAGCGACTTGCTTGCGTTGGGATAAATAATTTGTTTCCATCAGACAGTTATTTTCATCAATTCGTGTATTCAAATTTAGTGCTTATATAAAACATTCAATAATTAATAAATAATAAGCCACTTTGTAAATCCTTTTTACTTAGAAAAAGAGTAAAAACTCTATTTTTGCAGGTAATGAAAACGCTATCAATAAAAACGCTTTTAGTTATATACATTGGCCTGTTTCTTTTCATTGGTCAATCCCGGAGTCAGTCAGCGGCCCCTTTAAACACATCGAAACCCCTTAAAGGAGAAGGTTTATACAGTTTTTTGAAACGCCATGAACTCAACTCCACTGATCACAAAAACCTCTTTCTGGAATTAAACAAAGGGAAGTTTGGCAAAAACAAGTCTTTACTTGCCCATCATGCCTACATCATACCAGCTACTACTATTGAATTACACGAACCCTTGTTCGGAAAAGATCGGGAAAACTACCCATTGGAATCCAACACAATGAAGGGGGCCGTATTTTACCTGGTAAATGGTCACGGCGGTCCTGATCCGGGTGCCATTGGGACTTACGGAAAACATGAATTGCATGAAGATGAATATGCCTATGATATCACCTTACGCCTGGCTAAGAAATTAAGAGAAAACGGGGCAAAAGTTCATTTGGTCATTCAGGATGAAGATGATGGCATCCGCGATGAACGGATCTTAAGCTACGACAATCATGAAACCTGCATGGGAGCTACCATCCCCTTGGATCAAAGACAACGTCTAAAGCAGCGCACCTTAAAAGTAAACGAACTCTATAATAAAGATACCGAAGCCTATCGCCGCTGTTTAATCCTTCATTTAGACAGCCGTAGTACCCGCAAACAAATTGATGTTTTCTTTTATCACCATCAAAAAAGTAAAACCGGTGCACACCTGGCAAAGGTATTACGACAAACCTTTGAAAACAAATACAACAAACATCAACCCACCCGAGGCTTTTCTGGAACTGTTAGCGACCGCAACCTCTATATTCTCAGAAATACAACACCTGTTTCTGTATTTATTGAATTGGGGAACATTCAGAACTTCCGTGACCAACAACGATTTGTTATTGCGGATAACCGTCAGGCAGTGGCAAACTGGTTGTACGAAGGAATAAAAAAAGATTTTACCCAAAAACACAAGAATAAATAATTATTTTTGTCTTTCATTTAATTTCGAAATATTTTGAGCGTAATCAGAAAAAACGAACACATGAAACCTACATTACTTATCTTAGCTGCTGGTATGGGCAGTCGCTACGGCGGCTTAAAACAAATGGATGAATTAGGACCAGGTGGTGAATCCATCATTGACTACTCCGTATATGATGCCATTCAGTCGGGCTTTGAAAAAGTCGTATTTGTCATCCGTAGATCTTTTGCAGATGCTTTCAAAGAGCGATTTGAACCCAAGTTGGCAGGAAAAATAAAAACTGAATACGTGTTTCAGGAATTGGATGATCTGCCAGAAGGCTATTCTTTACCTGAAGGACGTGAAAAACCATGGGGAACTGGTCATGCTATTTTGATGGCAAAAAATGTAATCAATGAACCCTTCGCCATTGTGAATGCCGATGATTTTTATGGTCGTGGTGCCTATCAGCAAGTCTTCGATTTTGTTGCTGATAGTGCAAATGAACATGAGTATGCCATGGTTGGCTACGCCTTGAACAATACCCTATCAGAGCACGGAACGGTATCACGAGGTGTTTGCGAAACAGATACAGACAACAACCTGGTCAACATTGTGGAACGCACCAAGATTGGTTACGAAGGCGAAAAAGTATTCTTCTATGAAGGCGATGATAAAACAGAACTTAGCGGTACGGAACCTGTTTCCATGAATTTTTGGGCATTTAAGCCAAATTACTTCAATTACCTGGAAAAGAGCTTTCAAGCATTCCTGAAAGAAAAAGGAACAGAAATGAAATCGGAATTCTATTTCAACGCGGTGGTGGATAACCTGATTAAAAAAGGTATCGCGTCAACCAAAGTTATTAAAACAGATGCCAAATGGTTCGGTGTTACTTACAAAGAAGACAAACCATTGGTACAGGAAAAACTTAACATGCTAATCAAAGATGGTATTTACCCTGAAAAACTTTGGCAGTAACCAATTCTAAAGCCATCCAATAACTAAATTTTAAATCCCGAAGTTCTGCTTCGGGATTTTTTGTTTCTAACTCCACCCCATTGCAGTTAACCACTGCCTCTGCTTGCTTAGGCGATGAAAACCTTTTCAAGAAGTACTCTCACCAATAATTTATTAGCATAATATTTTGCTTTTTTAGCAAACGAATAATATCTTTAAACAAACCTTTTTATCTATTTAAACCCAATCAAGAAGGCTTCCCTTTGATTCTGTCCCATTTATTCTCAAGTCGCAGCCTTCTGACATAAAACAAACAAATATGAAAGCATGTATTAATCGACGTGACTTTTTAAAAACAGGTGCCGTCACTGCAGCCGGAGTAGCTATCCTTCCTCAGTTTCTAGCGCAGTGCACCTCAGGCCCGGCACAAGTAACCGGCGGAAACTTATCACTCAACGACTACCTCAGTCACTTCGGAGTGACCCAGGAAATGATTCAGCAAGTGATTGCTCAAGGTCTCTCAAAAGGTGGCGATTATTGTGATGTTTATTTTCAACATGTTATTGGAAATTACATTGGACTGGAAGATAATGCCGTAAACCGTGCTTACTCAGATGTGAGTTTTGGTGTGGGTATCCGTGTTTTGAAAGGCGACCAAACCGGCTATTCCTTCAGTGAAGAGATCACCATCGAAGCGATGAAGTCAGCTGCCCGTACTGCTGCCAACATTGCTACCAGCAGTGCCAAAGTAGCCCCGGTAGCTTTTGAATCCCCCAAACTACCGAATTACTACACCATAAAAACACCGTGGGAAGAGGTTTCGATCAATGAAAAGATTCCTTATCTGCAAAAAATCAACGAAAAAGTATTTGCACAGGATAAGCGAATCATCAAATCAAATGTGTCATTCTCCGACGAAACTTCCTACGTCTTATTTGCCAACTCAGAAGGTACATTAACTTATGATTATCTGCCAATGGGGCAAATCGGCGTGAGTTGTACAGCTGAGCAAAACGGCCAAAAAGAGCAAAATGGATTTAACCTGTCTGGCCGTAATGGCATTGAGTTCTTTTCGCCCGAAGCCGTTGATCGTCTGGCCAATGAAGCAGTGAAACGTACCGTTGATTTGTTTGATGCTGTTAAACCCAAAGCTGGCGAACTTCCCGTTGTACTAGCTGCCGGTAGTTCAGGTATCCTGTTACACGAAGCCATTGGACATGGTATGGAGGCTGATTTTAACCGCAAAGGCACATCTATCTTTAGTGACAAGATTGGCAAAAAAGTTGCCAATGACTTTGTGACCATTGTGGATGATGGAACCAATGCGAATATTCGCGGCTCGATTAATGTGGATGACGAAGGTAATGCCTCCGAATGCACTTACCTGGTCGAAAACGGAACGATGAATTCCTATCTGCACGATCGTATCAGTGCCAAGCATTATGGTGTAACACCGACTGGTAACGGACGTCGTGAGTCATTCCGCCACATCCCATTGCCACGCATGCGCAACACCTACATGCTACCGGGCCCTCATAAAAAAGATGAAATCATTGAAACGGTTAAATACGGTATCTACGCGGATTCATTCACCAACGGACAGGTGATGATTGGTGCCGGTGACTTTACATTCTATGTAAAATCGGGTTACCTCATTGAAGATGGTAAGCTAACGCGTCCAATTAAAGACATTAACATCATTGGAAATGGTCCTCAGGTATTGAAGGATATTGAAATGGTGGGTGATGATCTGAAAATGGCCGAAGGTGGCTGGACCTGTGGTAAAAACGGACAAGGTGTTCCTGTATCACAAGGTTTACCAACTGTGAAAGTATCTAAAATTACTGTTGGAGGCGTCAATGCCTAACCATTGTTAACTCGAAAAAATTAAAAAAATGACTAATAAAGAACGTAAAGAGCTGGCCCAATGGGCTGTTGATTTCGCTCAAACAAAGGGTGCTTCAGAAGTAGCCGCCTCCATATCCAATTCCCGATCAGTTGAAATAGAAGTTCGTGAACAAAAAGTGGATAAGATCAAGGAATCTACCGAAAATGGATTGTATCTACAGATCTATCGTGATAACAAATATTCAGGTCATTCCACCAATAATTTAAAGAAAAAGGAACTGGAAAAGTTCATCTCAGAAGCAGTTGAGGCCACTAAATATCTCACCGCTGACGAATTCAGGACATTACCTGATCCTGGCTTATATCCATCTGGCGATTATAGCGACTTACAGTTAAAAGATGATAATTACAACAAGGTCGATCCTGAAAAACGCCTGGAGATAGCCATGGAAATTGAACGATTGGCCCGAGCGCAAAGTGATAAGATTATTTCTGCCACCGGTGGCTATAGTGATGATTACTCAGAAAGTGTCCGCGTTCATAGCAACGGTTTCATTGGCGAACGCGTTTCCACCTCCTTTTGGGCCGGCGCTGAAGTCACTGTGAAAGATGGCGATGCGCGTCCGGAAGGCTATCACTGGGGTGGAGCACGTCATTTTTCTGAAATGCCAAAGCCCGAAGAACTCAGTCAAAGAGCCGCTCAAGATGCACTGCAACGCATTGGACAAACCAAAATTAACTCCGGTAAATACGATATGCTGGTTGACAACCGGACGGTGGCCCGCTTACTCTATATGTTTGTAGGTCCCATGTCTGCCCGTTCGTTGCAACAGAAAAGCTCTTACCTGGAAGGAATGTTAAACCAATCCATTGCATCTCCTCTATTAACAGTTATTGATGATCCAACCATTCCAAAAGGATTTGGTTCGCGGCATTACAACAATGAAGGATTGGCCGCTAAGAAGCGGGTTATGATTGAAAAAGGCGTGCTCAAACAATACTATGTGGATAATTACTACGGTAAAAAATTGGGCATGACTCCCAATGGTGGTTACCCATCCAATGTAGTTTTTGAACTTGGAAAGCGCGATAAGGAAGCGATGACCCGGGATATCAAAAATGGTATTTTAGTGACTTCTTTTAATGGTGGAAACTCAAATGGCACAACCGGTGATTTCTCATTTGGTGTATCCGGATTCCTCATTGAAAATGGTCAAATTGTGAAGCCGGTCAATGAAATGAATATCTCCGGCAATGCCAAAGAATTTTGGCAACAATTGGCCGAAGTAGGCAATGATGCGTATGCCTATTCATCCATGAAATGCCCTACAATGTTATTTACCGAAATTGATTTTAGTGGGATTTAATGCTCTATAATGACTATCAGAATAAGGCAGTTCGATGGAACTGCCTTTTTTTTGATTCAATTATAAGATTTTAGTATCTTTTTCTATTTTTGCACCCAAAATAAGATATATGGATCCGAATAGTGGTAAAAAGCAACTTTTCAATAAACTGGGCCGGGAAGATCTCATACAGCGCCTTGATAATGAAGTATTTCAACGTAAAACCGTCTCTTTTTATAAATATGTTATCATCGCGGAGCCGGCTGAAATGAGAGATACCTTATATAGTATGTGGAATAAACTAAACTGTCTGGGGCGAATTTATATTGCACGGGAAGGCATTAATGCGCAAATGAACGTTCCTGAGCAGAACTGGGAAATGTTTGAGCAAGAATTGCGCAATATTCCTGAGTTTGAAATTCCAGGGTAAGAATTTCGTATTTGACAATCGACTTGGGGAGCGCATTAGTAATGACGTCATCAGTCATTGTCATCAATGTGGAATCTTGTGTGATACACACACCAATTGTGCCAATGTACGATGCAACTTATTATTCATTCAATGTGACACCTGCCGGGAAAAGTATTCACGTTGCTGTGGTGATGACTGCCAAACTTTTATATTGGCGCCTGAATCGGAGCAACCACGTTTGATTGAAACACTAACCTTCAATAGTGGAAAACGCTTTCGGTAACAAATATTGACATTAAAACAGATCCTTATTCAAACTACACTTCTATCGGCATGCATGTTATGAAAAATAACTCTTAAAGCTGAATAACATTCATCAATTTACATCAAAAGTACGCACTTCTCAGATGAACCATAAAATAAAAAGGGACGATGAAAATCGTCCCTTTTTATTCAAACTTACATTGTCCTATTTAGGTCCTTCTCCGTAATTCGGATTCTCCTTATCAAACCACAAACGTTCTGTATTTAGTACGACCGGATCATTAGATCCCGATGTAAAACCTTGCTCTTTGATAGCATCCATATCATTTTGGTAGTTTTTACCATCCTCTGTTGGCGTGGCCACTACAAAGCGACGTGGCACAGTCATTTCAGCACCTGAGGATAAAAATGACTCCCATGGTAAATATGCAGATCCCTTCTTAGGAATACCTGAACGACGCACCAACGTCCACATGTCGCCAGGTGTGTTCATAAAATTGATGTACTGCTGAATATATACCTTCTCCAAGCCATCTGTTCCTAAATCATAAGCGGGTTGCGCTAACAAAGTCGCAATTTCACCATCTCTTAGCTTTGTTGCTGCAGCAGCTGCTTCATCTGCATCCATATAAACAGGGTCACTCTCATAATAAGGCATCTCATTATTCTTAGCAAGTGCATCCATACGCTTTACTGACATTTCAACACCCTGATTGAAATACTCCTGAGCCGTTTTTGGCAAATTAGCTCCCAGCAATTTGAACTCTGCCAAATAGAGATTAGTCTCGGCAGAACTTCCCAATATTACTTGTAAAGGCGCTACGTCATCTTTTAACTCAATCACACGACCACCTGGTTTTGTTGGATACGTATAATCATAAGAGGTGCGTACCAGTTTTTGAGAGAATAAAGAGGTAGCAGAATAAGAACGCTCAATCTGACCACTTTCATCCTTAATCTTATATAAATTCCCCTGGTCAAAATAAATGTTGTTGTCACCATCTAATTTGGCATCCGGTGATATAGGAGCTCCATAATAACGCACCCAAGGTTCACCCGGTCCATTCCAACCATCAAAATTACCGTCAGCATCATATTTTACAAATGGCTCCACATACGGAGGCAAAGCAGTTCCGTCATCAATGAATGCCTGAACCACTTCTGCGTTAAAATGGTTTTTCTCAAATGTAAATCGCACCCTTGGATCCATATTAGAAATCATGAATTCCACCAAAGTTTTATTGGCATACCCAATCCACAATCCATTCCCGGTACCATAATATTTAATGCCTCGGTTGTAGATGAAATCATCATTTAAATCATCCATGTAACCGGCATCAGAAGCAACGACATCCTCAACAATTTTAATTGCTTTAGCTCTGTCTTTGTTGACTAATCGGGCAGCAATCTTTAGTTTTAATAAGTTACAGAACTTTGCCCATTTGCCATAATCACTGGCATAAATCAGATCTTGATTTCCAATTTTAAATTGATTTTCAGCTGTCGTTAATGTCGTAATGGCATTATCTAATTCTGCTAACCATGTATTAAAAAGCAATTCCTGATTATCCACCTTGGGTGTTAACAGTGGCGGATTGGTATATGGCGCCATACCTGCTTCAGTATATGCTAACGAACCGATATTATCCGTCATGGTTATGGCTGGCTGAATCTGAATAGCATAAGTAATCGCTGCCAATGATTGACGAATGGCTTTGTCTTCTTCTGATAATCCATCAATCAGAAAACGGGCATTCATGGTTTCCGGCAGTACCCTATACAAATCTTGCAGGCCTTGATCACTCATGTCAACAAAGTCCGGTGTATTACCACCTTGTACCGTTGTTACCTGAGACCACGGATAGACATACTGAAAGTTGTCATAAAACCAAGTGGTATAATCATTGGAATACATGTCTACAATTCCCTGGGTTACCAGGTATCGAATATCTGCCTCTGATAATTCAGCAGGGTTGGTGTTTAACTCTGCAAACTCATCCTTATCACAGCCCCATGCCAGAATAAAAATCAGTGCAAATAATAGTTTATATATATTTTTCATTTTTACTAATTTTTAGAAGTTAAAAATCAATCGATACAGTCATAGTATAGGTTGCCGTATACGGACTAAAAGAACGCTCACGGAAGGAATCACTACTGGAAGTACCCCTGAAACTCTCCGGATTCAAATTATTTGGTAGTGAATTGTACAAGTACCCCAGGTTTCTCGCATTCAAAGCTACATATAGGTTCTGTGCTTTAATTTTCTGCGCCAATGACTTTGGTAAATTATAACCTATGGAAATATTCCTTAACGCAATGTAATTCACCTCACTAAACCAATCATCATTAATCACACCACTACTCCAGGAGTTATTAAAATAGGTATTTAAACTGGCGTGAGTTGGTTCAACATAACCGGCATCATAAGCTTCCTGGTAAGTCATTCCTCCAACATTTACGGTTGAACCATCTGGAGCTGTTACAGTCTGACCGTCAGCGAATATACCATCGGGAATCACACCATCCGAAAAGGACTGACCTTTTGAATCATCATATTGTGATGTCCAGGTTATTCCACCTGTGGCAGCATCTCTTCCTTTTAACGATGTTTCCATCCATCCATATGCAGTACCATATTTATTAGAATATGAGGCGATATGGCCGCCAAAACGAGCATCCAATAAAACAGATAAACTTAAGTTTTTGTAGGTAAAGGTATTGTCCCATGATCCTTCAAAATCCGGCTGAACCTGGCCAATTTCCTGCACTTCGTTGCTTCTTTCATAATAAGCACCACGACGGTCATCTCTCCATTTCAATATTTTCATGCCGTTGCGTGGATCATTCGGATCATCAGATTTCCACTCCAATGGCTTGGTATCTGACATCAACACCCCATAGTCACCACCTTCAAAGGCAACAGAACCAACCCGGAAGTTTCCATAATTCACACTTCCGCCAAGCACTTTATAGTCTCCAAAATCTTCATGCAATTCGGTTACGGTAGTGGTGTTTTTCCAATAATTAAAGGTCGTTTTCCACTCAAAATCAGTTGTTCTGATTGGCGTACCTGATAAAGACAACTCAATACCCTTATTTGTCAATGTACCAACATTTGTTTTCAGATACTTATAACCGGTACGTTTATCAATAGGCACATCACCAATCTGATTTTTAATGGTTTCGTCATAGATGGCAAAGTCAATACCTAATCGATTACTAAAGAAACGGGCATCAATACCAGCTTCAAATGAGTTCTTACGCTCTGGTAAAATTCCCTGATCAACTGTTGTTTCATTTACCTGATTGGCATACGCAAAACCATTATTCAACTCGTGATTTTCTAAGCCATATCCTTTGTTAATATCATAGGGATTGGTATCGTTACCCACCTGTGCCCAAGATAAACGCAATTTACCAAAGGATACCCAGGACGGCATTTCAAAGGTTTCACTGAAGACCCAAGATGAACTAACTGATGGGTAAAAATAAGAGTAATTACCTGTTCCATTGGTATACACCAAAGCCGAAGACCAGTCATTACGGCCGGTAATATCTAAGAACAATTGATTGCGCCATCCGAAATTGGCCAGAAAATAGATTGAACTGATCTTTTTCGTTCCTTCAGTTTTACCTTCAGACCTGAGGGTCTTTTTAGAATTACCAAGAAAATATTTTCCTGGAACTACCAGACCGCCATCTGTTCTAACTCTGGAATAAGACTTTTCTTGCTCATAGATTTCCCCCCCCAGGATTAATCCAAAATCAATATCATCAGTTAGTTTTTTATTGATGTTAGCCACCAACTTACCAGTTTTACTGACGTCGTTATAGTGCTTCAATTCATAGTATCCACCATCGTCATCACCACTACCAGAGTTCGCATAACCTCTACCCAGATTTTTTTCTTCAAACTTATAGGTATAGTGGTTCATGTTTCCTTCGGCAGTTAAAGACAACCAATTAGTTACATCGGCAGTTAAGCGAACTATTGGACGCGTTACCTGCTCATTACGTACCATCTCATTGAGGTTATAGGCAAACCAGGTGCCATTACCAGGTACATATGCATAAGTATCTCCTTCTGATCCGCGGGGCGTACCACCATGTGGAGCCTGATATACTTCTCTTTGCTTATATTTATCCGTATCGTACCAGTTCACCCAATCACCTGTTGCAAAACGACTCCCCAAGTCATTCCATGGATTTTTAGGCGTGGAAGTGGTGAAGGAAATAGATGCATTTGCCTCTAGCCAATCAGCCAATTGATAAGTTCCGGCAAATTTCAATGCATTCCGTTTAAATTCATTGGTTGGCATAACACCAGTCCGGTGATTGTATGAATTAGACAAATAGAAAGAACCTTTTTCATGTCCACCACTGATGGCTACAGAGGTATTACTATTTATTCCTATCTCATAAGCTTCCAACATATGATCTTTTGCAGGTGAATAGGTTGTCATAGTACCATCATACGCTTCCATTTGACGTCCATCGTATCGGGGACCATAACCCGCCCATTCCCATGGGTGATCTTTTTGCGTTGCGATTCCATCCTGATTGGTATAAAACTGATTAGTGGAGAAACGATAGTAATTGCCATCTGCATCTTTCTCTCCATAACTGGTATATCCTGCAAGCGCACCCGGTCCAAAATCATACTGTAAATCAGGTTGGTTATACACATGATCAATACCAATAGACTGTGTAACTTTCACACCCAATCCGCGTGTTCCGGAACCATCTTTCGTTTTAATAACAATCGCTCCGTTAATACCTCTAGATCCATATAAGGCTGTAGCTGCCGCACCTTTCAGTACAGAAACAGACTCATACTCATCCGGATTTAAGTTCTTCAACTGGTTACCAAAATCGTTGGAACTGGCATTCCAGTCAGCACTGGCATCAGAAATATCATTATCAAGTATTACTCCATCAATCACAAAAATAGGCTGATTATTTTTTGAGTTTAATACTGACACACCACGCACCTGAATTTTCGAATTTCCGAATAATCCACCATCAGAAGCACCAATACTCAGACCAGCAGCTTTTCCCTGTAATGCATCTACCGGGTTAACCGTATTTACTGCAGCAATGTCCTCACCATCAACTTCAGTCATGGCAAATCCCAGCTTTTTCACTTCTCGCTTCATACCTAAAGCCGTTACCACTACTTCGTCTAATCCGGTAACTTCTTCAACCAAGGTAATATCAATGATAGTCCGGTTAGCCACATTTATTTCCTGTGTATCAAACCCGATAAAAGAAAAAATCAAGATATCATCTGGTGAATCCACCGTAATGGTATAACTCCCGTCAATACCAGTAATCACCCCATGACCCGGATTATTTTTTTCAATCACGTTTACACCAGGTAAAGCATCCCCCTTATCATCGGTTATTTTACCTGTAATAGTCACTTCTTGTTGTTGAGCCTCAACTCTTGATGCCGGTTTCCTGGCTGATAGAACCACATGTTTGTCAATGACAGAGTACTTCACCTGCTTTTCTGTAAAAATTTCCTGAAGTACATCTCCCAACTCTTTATTATTTGCCTCCACCGAAACAGCTTTGCTTACATCAATATTGGAATCGCTGTAAATAAAAGTGACGTCCGACTGCTTTTCAATCTCTTGTAATACCTGCTTTAGAGAGGCATTTTTAAGGTTTAGGTTGATTTTTGTGTTTTGCGAATACACACTTGCCGATAACTGCAAGGTACCCACTAACACAAACAGAAAGAATAGTTTCATAATCCTTAGTGTTTGCCGATAAGAAGCATTACAACTCCTTATACAGAAGTTTTCTGCATTTTTTTTCATAATTTTGTATTGAAGGTTAAAAATATCCAACGCCAATTGGATGTTTAAAATTTCACAGGAGTATGTTGGAGCATGCTCCTGTTTTCGTTACTAATAATTGTTACATATTTTATGCTTTAATTGTTTTCAAAAGTAATAATGACTGTATCTCCGGTAATATCATAGGTGATCGGATTAACCAACTGAAAAACCCGCAGAATTTCGCTTAAGCTTTCCGTTTTTATTGTAAAGGTGAATCGACGATCTTTTAAATGATCCATTTGATCGATTTTAATAGTAACCCCGTACCACCGTTCTAACTGCGAGACGACATCGGCAAGTGGGGTATTATCAAACCGAAGCATATGATCTTTCCAACAAATCAAATTCTCAACATTCAATTCTTTGAACGAAATCGTTCCATCAGAATTAGTAACGGCTACTTGCCCTGGCTCCATCACTAGCTGTTGCCCGTTATTTGAGGTAAGTGACACACTTCCTTCAGCCAAGGCTATTTCTGTAGACAAATGATCATCATAGGATTTTACATTGAACTGCGTTCCCAACACTTTAACCTGACAATCCCTGGCCATTACCCGAAATGGGGAATCCGCTTTTTTAGTCACCTCAAAATAAGCTTCACCATTCAACTGTACATCCCTTGACTGAAGGCCAAACGCATTGGAATAGGTCAATTCTGAGCCTGAGTTAATCCACACAACTGTACCATCCGGTAATATCACCTGGCTCTTTTCTCCTATTGGCACGACTGTCTTTATCACTCCGGCAGCCAACACCTTGTTTTGTTGGACATTCTGAAACAACAACCAACCGGTAATAGATAACAAAACGACTAACAGAGCTGCCACCGATTGCCAGGCTCGAAGTATGCGTTGACTATACTGAATAACTTGTTTATGCCCTGTTTGTATTCGGGATTTAAATTTCTGCCACTCCATGTCAGAACCTGCTACTCTATTTGCATTAACAATAGTGGCTTCCCAGGTATCCTTTACTTCCGAATAAAATGCAGTATTCGCCTCACTCGATTTAATCCAATGCGTCAGATGGCTTTTATCCTCTTCGGATATATCACCATCCAGGTATCGAATTATGTACGCTTTCGCCTCTTTATTTTCCATGATAAATTGTCTCTTCATAAGCTTAAACACCTGAAGACCGATTTACCCTACCCTCCTTATTAATATTTTTTTACATTTTTAAACAAAACCACACAAATGCCTGACACAGTCAATGTTAAGCAACACACAATCACAAGGATAATAATACGGCAATGAATAAAACCATGTATTCAGCTAATTCTTCTCGTAAAATCCGCAATGCTTTGCTCATCTGTTTTTCAACCATCTTCACCGATATTTGTAATTTCTCAGCGATTTCACGGTTCTTGAGATCTTCATAACGGCTCAGTAAAAAAATCTCCCGGCATTTTTCGGGTAAAGTATTAATTACGCCTTGCATTTTATCTTCCAGTTCGGCTTCCAATAAACTGGAAAAGGGATTATCTGAATTGGATAAATAATTACTTTCAATCAGGTGAAGTTGGGCATCGGGATCAATGCCCTCATTACTTCTATGGCCATTATAGCGCAACCAGTTTAAAGATTTGTTTTTAACCGTTTGAAAAAGGTAGGATTTTGGGGCATCATCAAAGGAAAAAGTATCGGAATTCTGCCACAAGCTATAGAAAGCTTCCTGTACGACATCGCGCGACAAATCCATATCCTGCAAGTACTTATTGGCATATAATACCAAACGGCCGTGATATTTAAAAAACAGCTGCTCAAATACTTTTGGAATATCCGCATTTGTCTCAGAAACTTTTTTTTGCCCTAATTTCTGCATATTTCATCCCCCGATACGACAGCTAATTTATAAAAAACCTTTACACTTTCAATTGTTAAAGGAAAGATATATTTTCAGATTTATACCGAATAGAAATCAAAATGTGCACTAAATATCTTTGATTAGGTGAGGGTATAGACCAGTGTAGTATGAAATTCAATTAGTGCTTATTTCGCTCTGTTATCAAATAAAAAAAGGAGGAACAAAATTCATTGCTCCTCCCTGATAATTGTCCTAATTAATTTGCCTTATTGCTAGATTCCGTTGAAAACTGCCAAATTTAATTGATGTCCCACCAAACTTTTGTGGTATAAGTATCGTTACTCCCCTTTAACATGGAAGCAGCTTCCTTGACATTTGACTCATTTATAATCCATTCACGCGATGAAAACTTCAAACGCATGGGTATATCAGCCGCTGTTTTTCCGGGAGGCACATTAAATTGAGGTTGATCTAAACGTCTGGCTTCCGCCCATGCCTCTCCACCCTGCAGGAATAAAGCAATCCATTTTTCGCGACCAATTCTGGCTAATTTATCTTCCACCGTAGTAGCTTGGTCTAAGTCAACTAACTCACTTGCCAAATATGAGGTAATATCCTCCTCCACATCTTCAATTCCCAGAAAATCTGCATAATAATTTATACTTGCACGAATAGCATTGTCATAGTGCGCTTTCGCATCGCCAGTATTTGCATACCCACGCAAGGCAGCTTCAGCGAGAAAAAACTCCACTTCGGCATAATCAATAAAAATTCCTGGCAAATCGGCAGGGCCGCCACCATACCATTTACCGGCTGCCTTCATCGTTTTATAAGCTATTAAATTGTAATTAATACGCGTATAATTCCAATGATTTCCTGTATGGCCATACTCTAAGCCAGGCCCCCAACTTGTGAAGAAGTACATGTTTAATCGCGGATCTGCTGTTTCGATCATGATATCACAAATTGTATTACTGGCTACAACACCTGTAGTCCATCCATCTAATACACTCTCGAAAAATCGATTGCCATTTGGTGTATCATGATAGGTGAAAAGCGCATTTTCATTATTTGAAGTAAACACTCCCCCGTTTTGGGGATCAATTGCCTTAGCAACATAGTTGCGCGACACGGTTTCATCTACATCTGACAGACGCATCGCCATACGTAACATCATCGAATTCGCAAATTTACGCCAAGCAGTAAGCTGCCCCTTAAAAATGATGTCTTGATTTCCAAGTCGCATGTCTACATCAATATTTGAAATGCCGCTAACGGCTGCATGCAGTTTTTGCAACAGACTGTTGTAAATGGTTTGCTGTGAATCATAGGCCGGTGTAGGATCATTTTCTAAATCAAATCCCTTAGAAAAGATGGCAGGTCCATTCACATCTGTGATATTTTGAAAACAAAAGGCTTCAAGTGTTGTCACAATCAAATTCCAACCTTCTTTTTCAGCGGCAGAAAATACTTCATCATCAGCTGCCTCAACATATTTCCGGATCTCTTTCAAATTCGCCAGAGCCATATAAAACTCACCAATATTACGATCAAGCAAACCATCACGAAACTTATAGTTACTCTCATCTGCGTAACTTGGCTGTGAAAAATGCTGTGCCAAAACTCCAGTCACGATATCATTCACATCACAATTAAAATAGTGATTCATTGCTATAGACTGAGCAGTAGGCAACAAATACTTAGGATGCACTACTTTTGTACTTTTCGTATTATCATTAATGGTCTCGAAATCCTCGGTACAACCAAAAAATCCAACCATTAAGAGTACCAGCATGAAATAATTAACAATATATCGTTGTTTCATTTTTTCTCTCATTTAAAAATTTATCACTAAAATCCTAATTTCACACTAAAAGCAAAAGTTCTGGAAGTAGGCATAGTACCAATGTCCAATCCTTGTACATTACCTGACCCATAGGTCATTTCAGGATCAATATGATCGATATTACGATGTAAAATCGCCAGATTTCGCCCACTCACGCCAAATGACAAACTATTAATGCGAAGTTTTGAGCAAAATGCCTGAGGCACATTGTAATTTAAACTGACTTCTCTTAATTTCACATAAGACGCATCAAAAACAGATGCTGCCTCTGGATTATTACCGTTATCATTTGCATCACGTACGGTCACACGTTTATCATTGAGAGTCCCATCTTCCTTGACACCTGCCACAATTACACCACCTGATGTGGCATCCTCTGTGAGCGGATCACGCTTGGGATTACCGAGATCATTTAATCCAACTGTACGTTTCAGAATACCTGTATTGCCGCCCCAATAATCGGTTAGCGAAAAAAGGTTACCCCCCTGTTTGATATCAATTAAAGCACTTAAACTCCAGTTTTTATACTGAAAGCTGTTACTAATACCAGCACGCCAATCGGGATTAACATCACCTAATATCTGGTTATCATCCGATTGTAAATAAAAACCATCATCACCCACCAACTTGTTACCATTGCCATCATACACAAAATCAGTCCCGACCAAAACAGGATAAGATTCACCAACACGAGCGGTTACAGCTACCCAGTTACTATTCAACACATGCGAGTCAATGCCGGGAGCTAATGATTTGATTTCATCTTTGTATTTTGAGAAGGTCACATTGATGGTCCAATTGAAATCCTGGGTACTTATAGGCATCCCCATCAGATCAATATCATACCCTTGAACATCACGCTGACCAGCGTTCATATATTGTGAATAATAACCTGTTCCGACACTGACAGATCCGGGAATAATCTGATCTTTCGTTTGCTTCACAAAATAACTAAAATCCATTCCCAGGCGATTATTCAACACTTTTACGTCAAATCCCAATTCGTAGGATTCAGACATTTCGGGTTTCAATAGCGGATTGTTCTTTGTTGAACGACGACCATAACGGAAAGCTTCCTGACCATTAAAATTACCGTAATTATAATAAGTATCATAAGTACTGGCAAAGGGTGCATCATTACCTACCTGAGCCCAATTGGCCCGCACCTTGGCAAAACTTAGCCAATCGGCCTGAACCGTTTCACTTAAAATCCAACTACCTGATACACTTGGATAGAAATAAGAGTTTTCGCCATCCGGTAAGGTACTTGACCAATCGTTACGCGCACTAAACTCTACATAGTATTGATTTTTAAAACCAATAGATGCTGTTCCGTAAATACTGTTAATGCGACGTCCCCATTTACCATCTGTTTTACCAATTTCAGGACTGACACTATTATAAACAGTATACAAATCATCAATCTCCAAACCATTGCGGGTATTATAGCCAATGGTTTCGTTTTCATTATCGCGACGGCTGGCACCAACCATACCGGTTACATTAAAGTCCGATCCGAAATTCTTATTGAAGTTCATCATCACATCATAGTTCTTCTCCGTTGAAAGTTGCACCCACTTACTGTAATAACTGGTTGCAAAAGACCCATTGGCGATACGCTCTTCAATTTTAAAATCATAGTGATCAATGGTTGCCCGGCCTAATACATTTAGCCAATCTGTGATTTTGTAATCCACCTGCCAGCTACCAATGGTGCGGTTTCTTTCATCCTCCGGATAGTTTTTATAAACCGTCCAATAAGGATTATCCCAATAATTAGGCTGAGGCTGATTCCATCCCTGACGGTTCCATGGCTTTTGTTCGCCATTATCCTGACGGTAATAGTTTGACAGGCGCTCATAATCCACATTGGTTTGCATCCACATACCTGCTGATGCCATGAATGAACGGGCTGTTTCCCAATCATATCCTGTGCCCGGACGATTTTTCGCATAAGTATTCGTCCAGGAGCCTGTAACTGTGGTTGATAAACGATCCGATAGCTTCAGTGTTCCATTGAACTGAAGGGTATTTCTTTTTAATTCAGAATTGGGAATGGTACCTTGTTGATCCATATTCGTATAAGATACACGGAAAGAGCCTTTCTCACTCGATCCATCCAACGCCACGTTATTATTAAGTAATAAACCCGTTTCAAAAAAACCTTCCGGCCCCTTTTTAGGAGCAGTCCAGGCACGTGGTTTTAGATAGTTAGCAGGATCACTGGGATCAAAAGCATCCCAATGCAATACCATTTCATTTGGATCAAATTTAGGCCCCCACGACTCATCCGTGCCATAATCCACAACTTTATATTCCGTCCCGTCAATCTCAGCAGTTCCAAATGCTCCAACAGTTCCGGCACTATAATCCCATGCACCACCACCATATTCTTTTTGATAATCTGGTAAAGTGGCTTTGTTGATTTTTTCAAATGTAACACTGGAATTAATCGTCACCCCAATTCGATCCTTTGATTTCCCTTTTTTAGTGGTAATAAGGATAACTCCATTGGCTCCCCGACTCCCATATAATGCAGTGGCAGAAGCCCCTTTTAATACCGAAATATCGGCAATATCATTGGGGTTGATATCAGCAGCCATATTCCCATAGTCATAACCACCGGCACCACGTTCGGTTTCGCCACTGTTAACAGAAGCATTGGAAATGGGAATTCCATCGACCACATACAAGGCTTGGTTGTTACCCGTTATACTCGATCCTCCGCGGATGATGGTGTTAGTTGAGCCCCCCATGTTGCCGGAGGTAGTAATGTTAACACCAGCTACCCGGCCCGATAAAGCACTGGTAAAATTAGTAGACTGAACTTTGGTCAACTCTTCACCACCCACTTTCGAAACAGCATACCCCAGCGATTTTTCTTCTCGACGAATTCCCAGAGCTGTCACCACCACTTCGTCCAGATCCATGTCATCCGGAACCAATGTGATTTGAACTTCGGTTCGCCCTGCCACATTTATTTCCTGTGCTGTAAATCCGATAAAAGAAAACGCCAATACGACATCAGGAGCAGATAGCTCAATGGAATAGGAACCATCCACGCCAGTAATCACACCATTGGTCGGGTTTGATTTTTCAAACACATTCACGCCGGGTAAGGGTTCACCAAAATTATCGGTTACCACCCCAGAAACAGTATGTTTTTGCATGGAACTGGATTTCAGGCGGGCCTTACCGGCATCTTTCCCATGCACGAATATCAGATTATTTTCCAATACTTTATAAGTGTAGGGCAAACCATCCAAGGCCTTTTCCAATAACTGAAACACATTTTCATCAGAGGCCTTCACATCGATTTCTACCGATACATCCACCTCATCATTATTATAGAAGAATTTATACTCGCTGCCATTCTCTATTTTCTCAAACAATTTTACCAGCTGAATGTCTTGCTCGGCAATCCGGAAGCGAGTGTTTTGCGAATAACTTGATGCCGTCACCTGCATCATTCCTATGATCATTAATAGAAGGGTTAGTCTCATGATCAAATACACGTTTTGGACCTCTTTCTTTCTGAAAAAGGCATTACAATACAGTTTAAATTTCATAGATTTGTAATGTTTAGGTTTTTCTAAAACTTAAGAAGTTGAATATTTGAACCGGAAGATGTGGCCGCATTTTCCGGTTCGTCTTTTTATAAATGGGATTGTTTTATATCATAGGCACTATATCTTTTTTCTTCTGGTTAATACAAGTGATAGACACCCTCTTTCATCCGATAGTTAATACCGTTAGACATTTTGAATATGCGTAATACATCTTCCAGTGATTCATTACTCACCGTCCCGGAGAAACGTAGGTTTTGAATAGCAGCATCCTGTATAACAATATCTACTCCATACCACCGCTCCAGTCGTTTCACCAATTGATTCAGCGGCTCATCCCTGAATTTGAGCAAACCTTCTTTCCAGGCAATCACATTGGATAACTCACTCACCTCCGAAGTGATCACTTGTCCATTCTGCTTATCAAAAACGGATCTCTCGCCCGGGTTTAACCGATACGTCCAACCAGCATTTGGCGAATACACTTTCACCGATCCCTCTTCCAGCGTTGTTTCAATCCATTGCTCATCTGCAAAGGCGCACACATTGAAACGTGTGCCCAATACGCGCACATGATGTGTGCCTGAAATAACTTCAAAGGGATGATCAGCATTGGAAACCACATCAAAAAAAGCCTCCCCATCCAGGGTTACTTCCCGTAAGGCCGTGCCATAATTGTCGAAATACGATAATACGGTTCCGCCATTGAGCCAAACCGATGTACTATCAGGTAAAAACACATGGGTACGACTTCCCATAGGACAGGTAATGGAAACCAACCTGGCCGGTTCATCGGCGCTGAAGGGTTGAAGATATGTCAGGATGAAAAGCACCATCACAGCAGCTACTGATGCGGCCACACTGAACCATGTTTTAATCAGCATGGGGCGTTTCCGGTTCTTCTGTTCGTAAGTATGCACATCTGATTTGAATTGCTGAAAGGCCCGCTTCCAATCATAGTCATCCGCCTCCTTCTCCAGACCAGAAACCAACCATATCTCACGAAGATCAATGAATCGCTTTTTCACATCCTCGTCTTCAGTAATCACTTTTTTTAGTTGCACCTGTTCATCAGCTGACAATTCGCCTGCTAAATACTTAAATATGCTTTGATCACTCGTTGTATTCTCCATCATTTTTACTGCGTTCTATTATATAGATGCACTAAAAGGAAAATACCCTGTATGATTCTGAAACTTTTTTTAACTTTTTTATTTCAGGATGAAATAAATCAGGAAAGCCGGCAGATAATCTTTCAATTCGGTCTTCAAAAATAACAAGGAACGGGTCATGTGCATTTCCACGGTCTTCACCGATATGCCTAACTGATCAGCTACTTCCCGATTCTTTAGGCCATCATAACGCTTAAGCGTGAAAACTCGTCGGGCCTGATCAGGTAATTTTTTTATGGCACGTTCAATTTTACCTTCCAGCTCTTTTAAGATGAGGCTATCCCGCTCCGAATAATCTTCCAGTATCCGGGAACTCTGCTCATTCACATGACTGCGCTGCAAGCGTTCCACAGCCAATGATTCGGTCTTTTGCTTACGCAAATGATTCAAACTGTTCTTATACACCGCCTGAAACAGATAAGGTTTGACATCACCATCAATCTGCAATTCATTTCGTTTAATCCACAACTTGAAAAAGGTCTCTGATACGATTTCCTCCGCCAGGTCCTTTCGTTCCAAATAGCGAAAAGCATAAGTACAAAGCGCGGCATAGTAATTCCGGAACAGATACTCATACGTTTGTTCGTCACCTTTAAGAAGCCCTGATTTTACAACATTTTCAAGCAAAATAGATCGACTGGTTGATTCCTACGCTGGTAAAAGTAGAAAATAATTCTAAAGATGATTACTAAAACAGTGATGATTTAAGATATTTCAGCCCTACTAACTTGCATTTTTCAAATAAGAGATGTCTTTTACTTTCCACTTAAAATCTTCAATACATTTTCCTTGCGCAGAAGTCAGCAACTGACTTCCTCAAGGTAAAAGTGAAAAAGTAAAAAGATAAAAGTGTAAAAGCCAATTCAACTGGCAAGACCAGTTTTTAGCATCGCTGACCACTTCCTTAGTACTATTATAATATAGGATTTTTTCAACAGCAACCAAGCGCTTACCGGCTATTATATAACACATTGCCAAGTATTTCATACCGGTTTATTTTGCTGTAACTTTATGTACATCTTATTCAAAACTTTAATCTCTAAACGAAAAATTATAACCATGAAAGATTCCACTAAACGTGATTTTGTCAATCAAATCATCAAACTCGTCGAAGAAGAAAATGATAACCTGACTGATCAGGGTTTCACAGCGGAAGGAAAATTAGCAACTCTCATAGAAAAAAAAACGGTATGTGAAGATGCGGAAATAAAGCAGCAAGAAGCCATGGCTAAATCCAAAGAGGCCACACAGGAAGCCAAATTAACACTTCAGGAGGCCTATAAAGAAGCTTCCAACATGGCCGATGCCATTGCCGGCATATTGGGTAAGCAGAGTGAAATAGTAAAGAAAATGCGGAAATTCAGAAATTAATGGTACTGATTGCCAACGCCAGGCAAAAGCCTGGCGTTCATATAATGTGGATAAATGCCGGGCTTTAGCCCTTATAATTATTCCAGGAATCGGTCTAAATCAAGCCCTCTACACTCTATAAAGATACCGCTATCGATTCGAACAGCATCTCTACCTCTTTGAACACTATCTCGACAACAAAAAACAATGCCTCTACAAGCTGTAAAGGTATTGTTTTGAAGTCTGGAGCCTCTGTCCCACCTCCCGACACTATCTTCCGAAGCTACAGCGGTTGTGTTACAAGCCTCAGTGATTGCTCTACAGCTTGCGGAGGTTCTTCCCCAAAGAAAAACAGTACCGTTAAAACAAACAAAAAAAGCCGCTCCGAAACTCGAAGCGACTTGACTAATCATATTGAAACTAAAATTGAAGTCTATTTATCTTTGTCCGCTTCTTTGAAACGGAACAATTTATACATCTTTTCAAAGATTTCGGTATTCTCATAAATCCCCTGGAACTCTTCGGCACCAGGTCCAAATGCAAAGACAGGTACCATTACTCCGGTATGACTACCTGTTGTAAATCCAGCTTTCACATAGCCTTTTTGCATGTCTC
>Ga0193953_1000127_pt1 | contig 42517 bp, 21 predicted proteins | sample BB_4_MG_FD_140325 | JGI IMG/M metagenome (GOLD analysis project Ga0193953, IMG submission 140325) | Microbial mat bacterial communities from the Broadkill River, Lewes, Delaware, United States - BB_4_MG | ecosystem: Environmental > Aquatic > Freshwater > River > Microbial mats | place: USA...
CTTTAAGCTCAGCTATTTTAACTTGATAACGGCGTTTTGTTTTTTTTAATTCTCGTACTTCTTCTGCTCGCTCAGACGCTTTTCTTCGCCATATGCTACGACTGCGTAATAATTTTGACATCTGCAACATAGGAACCTCACTATTAAGCTGAAATCAATATCCATAAGCTAGGATAATATTATTATAGTCTAATTAGGTTTTTTCGACAGCCTAGTAGCGTCCCCTTTTTTTGATAATAATCTTCCTTTCTCATAAAATAATTTCATACCATATCATATCATACCATTGAATATGATATGAGAATCAGATTGTTAGTTAAAAATATAGTATTGACTAAATTTATAATAATAGAGATTCCTTAGTAATTAATAGTATTTAAAATAAACCATAACAACCATGATATAATTAAATTTTGTATAAAAAATAAGTTAATTTAAAATTTGAGGGAGGAAAATGTATTTTCAAAATGACATATTATTTCAGCCTGTTGCTGCTTTTGCCCATCACTATGAACATGGCGTAGAAGAACCTTATCACAGCCATACAACAGCTCAGTTATTACACATTACAAGTGGTGTATTACGTATTTATACTCAATGCGGGTGTTGGATTATTCCACCAACAAGGGGGTTATGGATACCTGCTGGTATCTCTCATAAGGTACAAGCTTGTGGTGCTGTGGAGGTGCGTACTTTATTTTTAGATCCACTTGCTAGGGCAGATCTACCAAATGATTGTGGCATTTTTCAAGTAAGTGCTTTACTTCGTGAGCTGATTATTAGAGCAACAGAAATTACTGATGATGTACAAAAAGGCAGTAAAGAAGAAAGAATTTTAGAGTTAATTTTAGATGAATTACGCTGCTTATCACTCATTGATTTTAATGTGCCTTTACCCAAAAATAAGGAGCTTTTTGATTTATGTGAACGTATTGGTTCTCGGCTTGAGCATCCTTGGTCTTTGACGGATGCCGCTGTCATATTAAATGTTTCGGATCGGACTGTGTCCCGAAAATTCCATCAGGCTTTAGGTTTAAGTTTTGGTGAATGGCTAAGACGATCACGATTATTAAAAAGTATGGAATTACTAGCAGTTGGCTATAGTGTTTTGGATGCTGCATTGGCTGTAGGGTATGACAGTCCTGGAGCATTTAGTACAATGTTTAAGCGTCGAGTTGGCGTTTCTCCAGCAGAATATGTGCCCAATACAATATAGGTTGATGTGTTGCCTTAGGTGTGTATTTAGGATAGTTGAACGTCACAGTCTCCATTGGGATATGTCATACAAGCTAGCCGTACCCCTTTATTGAAACTTGTGTCATCAAGTGCTTCTCGCCCAAGGCTACGAGATTTTCCTTTTACCTTTATACTGCAGGCACCACACATCCCACTACGACATACAGAAGGAATATAGGCTTCATTATTTTCTGCTAGCTCTAGAAAGGATTGAGTTCCATCAGTAATAATTTTTATTCCTTGATCTAGTAAATTAACGGTTATTTGTTTTTTTATATTATTTTGTTTATTTTCTGCATAAAAAGCTTCTTTATTTATATTTTTATCTTCTACTCCCAATGCTTTAATATTGGTTTGAATAGTTGCAATAAACCCATTTGAGCCACTAATGAATATATTTCGCTCTGTAATATCACTACATTTTTCTTGAATATTTTTTTGTGTCAACCTGCCATATAAACCTGTTTCAGAGTGCTCTGCTGTGTAGTTTATTGTTACAGTACAGTGTGGGAGTTTATCAATAAGTGCAGAGAGTTCTTTTTGGAAAATAAATGATGCATGGTTTTTAGTACTGATAAATAATGCTAAATCTATCTGTTTATTTATTGTTGTCAGTGTATGTAACATAGATATAAATGGTGTTATCCCACTACCTGCAGCAAAAAAAGCTAGTTTTTTTGGGGTATTTTCTAGGGGAAGAATAAAATCTCCTTGTGGGAGAGAAAATTTCATTTTCATTCCAATAAATACATTATCACATAGCCAGTTAGATACTATACCCCCCTCTATTCGTTGTATAGTAATCCTATAGTGAGTCAGTTTTTTAGGAGATGATGAGAGAGAGTAACAACGTGATAGCTCTGTTCCATTAATATTAACTGTTAGAATTAGGTATTGCCCAGCTATAAATAGGGGTAAATTTTTATTATTTTGGGTTAACTCTATAGAAATACAATGAGATGTTTCTTTGTATATTTTACTCACTGTGCAATGTAATGCTGTTTTTTCAGAAAAATAATATTCTTTATTATTTTTTTTGAGCGTATTGATAGATTTTTGGTGTGACATAAAAATAAATTATTCTTTAATAATTGGAAAATGCTATATAGCCATGCAATATTACTAAACCCATTTAAAGCTTAGCTATTAATTTTAAATGGGTTTTTTTGAGTTATTTATAGAATAACACTAATTTTGCATAACCTCTTGAGGGGCGGGTGTTTGTTTACGTGTCATAAATTTTTCACCATACTGAATAATGATGATACCGCCTACAGTAATCAAAGCACCTACACCATTACTCCATGTAATTTCTTCATTTAGCAATACAACACTACCTAACATGGCAAAGAAAGGCATCAGCAAGCTAAATGGTGAAACTTTATCAATACTAAATTTACCCAGTAGCTTATACCATAAAATAAATGCAAGAATACCACCTAATAAAGCAGTATATAATAATGCACCCCATGCAAGAGGTGTGGCTTCTAACATAGACTGAATTTGGTTTTCTTCAATTGTAAAAGAAAGTGCTAGTAAGGCAGGAAATGCAATCATAGATACAGTGGCATTTAAACCAATTGGATCAAAAGGTCCTAATTTTCTAACAAAAATATTACCAACGGCAAACATAAAAGCAGAACATGCTATTATTGCTAAACCCGCTATACTAGTATTTTCTTGTGGTAAACCAAGAATAAATGAAACACCAATTAAACAAACAAATGTACCGATAAAACCGTATTTTGTTAGCCTTTCACCAAGTATTAATGAACCTAAAATAAGGGTAAAAATTGTATTTGTTTGGTATACAATCATACCCGAGGTGACATCGGCATATTTAAAACCAATATATAAGAGTGCAAAATGAGCAACCCCTTGTGTCAGGCCAATTGTTGATGCATGTAAAAACTGTCCTTTTAGCCTCATCAAAAATGGAGCTAAGCAGATAAACATGATTAAAAATCTCAATGAAACCATGAATATAGGTGGAAATTGCCCTATACCAAATTTTAACATGACTGCTTGGATCCCCCAGATAAAAGGAACCAAAAGTGCTGCAATAAACCATAAGGTATTCATTGAGTTTCCTTATATTAAACTGGTTTGTTTAGTGCATAATGCAGCAATATTACTTAATGCTTGTTTTGCAAAATTGGCAAGAAACTGATCTAATTCAGCTTGATTGCCTGATTTAGGCTCACCTGCCATATCCCAAATGATATAGCAATGTTCATCATCAATTTCTTCTACACAAATATATTCCCAAAGATTTCGGATATTTAATGATGTAAGAATAATATTAAAATGCATTGTCATTGTCTGTTCATCACGCTCAGTTAATTGATCAACGACAAAATCACCGCTTGCAAATTTTTTCTGTCGAACAGCACCATTTCCTTCACCAATAAGACTAATTTTATCTAAACCATCAGTAAATAGATCAAATTTGGCAAAGTTACCAACAATACCCCATGCTATTTTTGCAGGAACTTTCAGTTTTATCTTAGTATGAATATTCGAGGTGTTTGGAATAGAAACATAAATTTTACGCTGTAAGCTATCTTGATTGCTCATTATCATTCCCTGATTAGTTAATTAAATGCGTGAACACCTATAGCTCACGCATTTAGCAAGCTGCTGTTTAAGTTATGCTGCTTTAGCAGGCTCAACTAATTTCTTTACATTTTGTAAAGCAGCAGTGGCAAAGCTGGCAATAAAAGCATCAAAATCTACTTGGCTAGTTTCTTTATTGAAGGGCTCGCCTGCAATATCCCATATTACTTTACAGTTTTCACTATCAACAGGTTCAACTCTCATGGATGACCACAAGTTATTGATATCCATATTGGTATAAATTAAGCTCCAATCCATTACCATTGCATCATCGCTGTGGTTGTTGAGCTGTTCTAAAACAACATGACCATCCTCAAAGAATTTTTTGCGGACTGCACGAGTTCCTTCGCCAGTCATTTCAATACGTTCAAGGCCATCTATAAATTTATGAAAGCCTGAAAAATCCCCAACAATTCCCCAAGCTTGTTGGGACGAAGTACCGACAGTAATCGATGTACTCACTGTGTTTGTTGCTGGAATGTGGATAAGTGTTGAGCGTTTTTCTTGGTAAGTTGTTGTCATTTTATTTTCCTTTTTATTCGTTGATATTTGAAAGTTGATGCTTGCTTGAATCTTCTTGTGAAATAAAGCCACTAGAAATTAAAAAGCCTAAGTTTGCATCAACCAGAGCATGATCTTTTTCTGGGTATTGCATTCCCGATTGCGCTATTCTTGCTAGTGTTAAAGCATGGTCAATATTTGATATATCCCCAATATCTTCATTATTTTCATCTAGATAGAATGAAACAACTTGGTAAAGTGCATTACTTTCATCAAGCAAAAGTAATTTTTTTCGCCACTCTGCATCAGGAATAAAGCGAATAGGTATATTGTGATGGTTTAGACGACCAACATATTCTTTCCAAGTTAATGGGTTTGGATTATGAAAGTGCAGTACAGGAGCATGCTTTTCTTTATCTAGGGAATTAATAACCATGCCCTTTGCGATAAAATCAACTGGGCACAGATCAAAATTAAGCTCCCAGTCAGGGGCAATCCCCATTTGTGCGGAACCTTTAAGTAATAAAAGAATACGATTTTGATCAGGAAAGCAGCAACCTGTTGCAGAATGACCACAGATATTACCTGGGCGTACTAAGGTAACAGGGAGACCTCTTTCATAGCATTGCCATACAAGTTGCTCTGATACCCATTTAGTTAGGTTATACCCATTGTTAACAAAAGCAGGTAATTTTCCAGCTGGACCGTCTTCAATAATACGTCCTTCATCATTTATATTACTGGCAGCTGAAAGTGTAGATGTGTAAACGATTTGTTTTTGTATTCCAGTACAGGCTAAAACTAAAAGGTCAATAGTTGATTGAACATTTGCATCATAGAGATAATCATAATCATAGATATGATTAACTAATGCACCATTGTGATAGATAACATCTATCTCATTTTCAAGCCGTTGATATATCGCTGGCTCTAATCCTAATTTAGGTTGAGCAAGATCACCACATAACACTCTAATACGTGAGTTTTTTACTAAATGGACAAGATTAAATTTTCTATAGGTGTCATACAATTTTTTTAGAGCATACTCTTCTGAGCTAGCACGAATTAAGCAATATACAATGCTGTCTGTTTGCGTTACTAACTGCTCTAGGATATGTGCACCTAAAAAGCCTGATGCACCAGTCAGTAGTACTGCCCTAGGTGAAAAAATGTAAGGGTTAACCTCTTCTATAGGTTGGATATTAAAATCCAATACCATATCAGCATAGATTCGGTCAGATATTTGTGCCCCTTTACTTAAATTATCTCCACTTAATAAATTTGTTAGTGCTTCAATACTTGGGTTTTCCATAAAACGAGCAAGTGTGAAATTACCCGCAAAACGGTTTTTTACTGCTAACAGCATTTTAGAAACAAGTAATGAATACCCTCCCAAATCAAAGAAAGAAGCCTTTAATGAAATATCTTCTTCATCCATATCCAATGCTTCTGCCCATATCGTACGTAAGGCAAGCTCAGTTTCTCCCCAAGTTTCTTCACTGTCAGTTGTAGCCGTTTTAATTGGTATAGAGATAAGCTGCTGACGATCCACTTTTCCATTAACCGTTGCAGGAAACTCATCAAGTTCAATAATATGGCTTGGTAGCATATATTGAGGTAAACATTCCTCAATATTTTGCTTTAAAGTTGAGATCGTAGCATTATGCTGTGGTTCACTAACAAAGGCTCTAATTTGCTTTTTTTCATCAGCAACAACAACACACTTGTTATAAAGCTTCGTATGTAAAATAGTATTTTCAATTTCACCAAGCTCGACACGAAACCCTCTAATTTTTAGCTGATTATCTTTGCGTCCAACAAAGTGAATATCCCCATTTTCATCCCAATAGCATATATCACCAGTACAATAAGCCCGCTCACCATTCAGCATGATAAAACGCTGCTTGGTTTGTTGTTCATCCATAACATAACCCGGCCCTACCCCTAATCCAGCAATATATAATTCACCTTGCTCCATTGTTTGGCAGGGTTGATATTGCTCATTTAAAAGGTAAATACGCGTATTTTGGATAGGTTTACCAATAATTTTATTATGGCTGGTTGGATGGAAGCTCTTACATGTTGCAAGTACTGTACATTCTGTTGGACCATATATATTTAATAAATTACATTGGGAAGACCAGTGAGTAATTGAGCTGTTATCACACACATCCCCCCCTGTAATAATATGACGCATTGATGGCCACTGATATTTTGGCATCATTGATAGCATTGCAGGAGGGATAAAGCAGTGGCTAACTTGCTGCACATTAATGAGCTTATCTAATAGAGAGAAATCATGTCGCTGCTCTACTGTCGGTACAATTAATGTAGCTCCACTAAATAATGTAGGGAAAATATCTAATAATGAGGCATCAAAAGATACAGTTGTAAACTGTAAGCAATTTGCACGTTCATCAAGCTGTGTTTTATTGCAATACCAAGCACAAAAATGTGAAATATTGTTATGTGTTAGCTGAACACCTTTAGGAGTGCCAGTAGAACCTGATGTATAAATTAATACTGCATTTGCCTCACTTGGCAAATTTAATGGATTAATTAAAATATCTTGGTTAACTAAACTAAGCTCATCAAGCTGTTTTCGGCTGATTGTATGAGTCGTTTCAATATCAGTTTCTTGTTCAGTTACTAGAATATTCGGGGTTGCACTATTGAGAATATTACGAATTCTCTCCTCGGGATATTCTGGATCAATAGGTACATAACACCCACCTAACTGTAAAACTGCCAATATACATGCATACAGCTCAAATGATTTAGGCATTGAGAGAGCAATAATTGGAGCGTGCTCTAAAGATTGCGGTGCGAGAATATTTTGTAAAGCTTTAGCATAGCTTTCAGTTTTTTGCTGTAATTGTGCGTAACTATATGATTGACCATCATAAATAACAGCAGTTTTTTGGGGCCAAAAGCTAGCAGCCTGCACAAATTCTAAATATAAATTTTGCTCAACACTTTTTATTTGTGTAAATGTTTCATTAGAATTGTGCCACCTTCTTAATAAAGTCAGATCAACCTGCTGACTATAATCAGAAGTATTAATAACAGGTAAATCACTCCATTGCTCTTGGGCAATACGTGTTAACGCTGTCGTCACTACTTTTTCAAGTTGCTGAACAACTTCTTCGTATATATCAGCACCATTAATAGCATGAGTATGAATAACAGCAGCAGAATCTAATACAACAAGTTGACAGGCAACACGGGTTAAACAAGAGATAGCAAAAACACCCTCATCTGTATCATGGCAAATACTAAGATAAAGTACTTGCTCTTGAGGTGCTTTTATTGCATCACTATTAAAAGCGGTTAATGTAAAATCAAGCGTTTTATCCAGTGATTGTAAATTATAGGTATCCTTAAACTCTTGGAGTAATGTAGATTCAGAGACATCAACTTCTAAGTTATGCCCAAGATCATAAATAAGTGTTGCCAACTCCACGGCACAAGGGCACTCTTTAGCAAGTGAAAGAGAAAATAATTTCATAATAATCCCAACCCTTTTATTATAAGTACTGTTTCAATTGATTACGGGTTGGTTGGTGTTCTACTAAACCAGATGTTGTGAAAAATCGGCGAATATTGGCAATCATTGGATGTTGATTAGTAATAGGATATCCACCGACCAAGTTCTCAATGACCTTATTACGCACAGCTTGAGGTAAATTCAAACTGTTTACTAATGCAGTATCAAATTCCTTTTGAATATCATTAGTTAGATATTCCTCTAAAAAACAAGGGATTGCTGCACCAATGGCTAATCGTGCTGATTCATCAATACCCTTCCAATATATCTTAACTAACTCAATCCAAAACTTTGAATGACGCCCTTCATCAGCTAAGTGATCGGCCATAATACCCTTAATAGAACGTTTCACTGATTTATCAGTTGCAAAAGCTGCAACATCTGAAGTAACCGTATTTTCTGAAATAGCCACCGCGATTAATTCCATACCAGCTTGATGCTCTAAATTATCCAAAGACTTTATAGCCCGTGGAATAGCACGGCTAAGCTCTATTTCAGTCACAGTTTGGAAAGGCTTAATCCCCGTTTGCTGCTCTAATTGATTTTGAAAATCCATGGCAACAAAAGCATGATAGTCTTCATCAATCACAACAGACATCGCATCATAGCGAGCTGAAAATGGAAAATCGAAAGGGAAACGCCCTTTCATAATATCCAATGCAGTTTTATTCACAATTTCTGTTTCAAAAATTACAATGTCATTGATATACTTATATAAACTTTGTAATAAAATAATATCACGTACCTCATCACCCAACTTTGCAATCACAGGATCAAAGCACAACGGTTGTCTTTGAATTGGGTAAAAAGATAATTCATCATTTTCAATAATACGGCGTGGACGAGTACGGATTGTTGCGCGTTGTTCCCAACTTTCAGCATGTGTTTGGTAAGTCATTTTTAGCTCCTTTGTTAATTTGTGGTTACTTAATTACTGGTTCTTATTGATTATTAGTAATAATGAACTTCTAGTAACACACACCCTTTTTCACTGCTAAATGGACCATGAAAAGTACCAGCAGGGCGTGTAAAAAATTTACCCTGATGGTATTGTTCAAGTTGCTGTAAATTGGAATCATCAAGTAGAATCTGATCGCCTTCTACAAGAAATACTTCTTCATGGTAATCATGAATAAATTTCTTTGTAGTACGTGCTCCTGGTGAAAATCGCACAAAACGAGTACGTATACCTGCTTTATTCACTTCATCTAAAGTATTATTAACAATGACTTGTTCAATACCCGGATCAAAACCTTCAGGTGCTAACCAGTCTTGACTTGGAACGTCAATTATTTTTTCCATATTTCCCTTATCCCCGTTTCTATGGAATATTGCATGTATTACGTAATGCAATTAAATTAATATTAACTAATTCACTACGTAATACAGCCTATTATTAACCAAACTCTAATTGAGCGAGTTCAGCAAATTCTTTAGTATTCTTCTCTAAGAAATCACTCACAGCATTTAATGTTGCTTGTATGGAGGCACGGCTCGTATCTTGATCAATAGCAACACCAAAATAGCTGCATTGATTAGGTGCTTCACACTCCACATACGTGATAGCTTTACTTTGTGTTTTTACTCCTAAAGTATGCTCTGAATAGTTTTTGATATTTATATTGATATCAAAGTGATTACATAAACTATCCATAAAAGCCCCTAGTAAGCCATTACTTTCACCAGATACAACAAATTCTTTATCATGGTGTTTAAGTGTTGCTGTAATGTGTTGAGCATTCCCTACTGACTTACTGCTATAGCCGATCAACTCAAATTTAGGTTGAGGAACAACTCCATAACAAGTGCGGAATAACTGCCAGATATCTGCAAGACTCATTTCCTCACCAGTGCGATCAGTAAATGATTTTACTTTCTCACTAAAATCAACTTGAAGTGGTTTCGGTAAATCTAAGCCATGATTTTGTTCAAGTAACCAAGCAGCTCCACTTTTTCCAGATTGGCTATTAACACGAATAACTTCCTCATAAGTACACCCAACATCATTAGGATCGATAGGAAGGTAAGGAATTTGCCACACATCACTTTGTTGTTGTTTATGCTGCGTAAACCCTTTCTTAATTGCATCTTGATGTGAGCCAGAAAAAGCAGTAAATACTAATTCACCAGCATAAGGATGTCTTGGATGAACAGGCAACTTACTGCAATACTCAAATATTTCTACTGATTTCTTGATATCTGAAAAATTAAGCTGTGGCACAATACCTTGGCTATACAAATTTAATGCTAATGTAACAATATCAACATTACCTGTTCGTTCTCCATTTCCAAATAAGCACCCCTCAATTCGCTGAGCACCTGCTAACATTCCTAATTCAGCCGTTGCAACAGCAGTACCACGGTCATTATGAGGGTGAATACTGATAGTGATATGGCTCAAATCACTAAATTGAGCCATAAATAACTCAATCTGATCAGCAAATACATTAGGTGTATTAACCTCTACAGTACTAGGTAAATTAAAGATTAAAGGACGCTCAGCAGAAGGTTGCCATACCTCTTTTACTGCTTCACAAATCTCTAGTGCAAAATCTAATTCTGTTAAGCAAAAAGTTTCTGGTGAATACTCAAGACACCACTGTGTATCAGTTTGTTGATCGCATAAATGACGAACCTGTTTCACACTAGAGACAGCTAAATCAACAGTCTCTTTTTTACTTTTATTAAAAACGACATCCCGAAATACAGGAGCTGTTGCATTATATAAATGCACAATTGCACGAGGTGCCCCCTCCAAAGATTTCAAAGTGGTATCAATCAGCTCACTTCGTGCTTGTGTAATAACCTGAATCCACACATCATCAGGGATTCTGTTTTCTGTTATGAGTTTACGTACAAATTCAAAATCAGTTTGTGATGCAGAAGGAAAAGAAACTTCAATTTCTTTAAACCCACAAGCAACTAAATGATCAAAAAACAGAATTTTACGCTCATGATCCATTGGTGTTGCTAAAGCTTGATTCCCATCACGCAGATCTGTTGAGCACCAACGAGGAGCTTGGCTTAACTGATTGTTTGGCCATTTTCGTTGAGGATTATCAATAATATTAGCTGGTACATACTTTGTTAATGGAGTTGTAATCACATTGGCACCCATTTATTTTTTAATAAATATAATAAGGTACCTATATTAACAAAGTGGTTATTAAAATCTTATTTGTCTGAGACATACTCATACTCAAATGAGACATTTCAGTAAAATAAATACGATTAATATAAAAGGGGGGATTAAAAGTCAATGGTAAAAAAAGGGCTTTACTTAGCAAGAGGAGAGTATAAGTTATGATGAAAAAACTCAGTTTAGCTATTGTTCTAAAAATAATTAAGTACTTTTATTTTCTCTTATTTACCTTTCCAATCGGGATAAGTAGGGAATAATTCATGGGGTTTTTTAGTTTGGGGAGGGGAAAGTATAGAGATGTAAGCGGTATTTTAGGCTCACGTTGCTGGGCAAGTTTTGCAGTAGAGAAGAATTTACCTTGATTAGCTCGTTCGACTAATGCAGCAAGCAAGATAGGTGAGTGTATTTTTAATATTGCCTCCTAGCAATGCCTGATTACACTTATCTAAAATAGATTGTTGCAAAGAAGTATCATGTAAATGACTCAACACTTTACTAAATTTTTGTAACGCCCATATGTGTTCTGGTTTTGTAGAGGTTAGCTTGAATGTAGCATTAATTCGTTCACCATTTACTTTAATACAAGGTATATTAATAATACCATCTTGAATATAAAGTGCATTAGTGGGTATACAAGTAGCAGCATTAACATTTAATGTTATAGCACCTAACGAAAATATAAATAGCCTGAGTAAGAAATGTGATATATTCATGGGAAAACTCCCTAGTAAGAATAATATAACAAACTCCATGATAACTATAGTATATTTTTTATTTATTTTCCTTTTTTGAAAGCTAAAATATTATATTTTTGTATAAAAAATAGTGGTGAAAAATACTTTCAGCAAATAAATATTACTAAATAATAAAACAGGCACTAATAAAGAAGTTTTAAATAGCATCATTTTAATTCTGATAAACGACCTAAATTTTTTCTATCTTCTTCATTATCAAATGATTCTAAGTACCCAGTAAGTTGAGTATGGGTTTGCTTAATAATTCTCTTATCATGACTAATAAAACCTATTGGGACTGGGACAGGATAAACTTTAGGTAGAGTGAGATAATAGGTAATAGCCACTAATTCATCTTCAAGAAGAAAAATGTCTACTACGCCATTATGAAACCCTTCAATATAAGCATTAACATTACCTAATACATCTTTAAAATCTTGCTTCCATCTATGTTTTGTACTGTTATCATATTTTTCTGCTATAGGTAAAAAAAATGTGGGATCATATAAAATCTTTGCTTTCTTACCTGTTGTTTTAGAATAATTAACCAATTCAGAAGCACAATTAACTATACGGTTGTTGTATCCCCAAAAACCACCACTAGGGGCAAGCCAATATAGTTTTTTGACACCATCTTGATGCTTCTTGGTTAATTTTCCTTTTATTGTATTAAGTTGTTTATTGAGCGTTTTCCAATTATTTTCAGAGTAAATAGGACCTATAAAAGGGATAAAATCCCCTGTATTTGCTTTTTCTGAATGTAAAATTTCAATAAATTTACCAATATCTACCCCCTTTTCATTAATAAGAGAACTAGAATAGAGATCACCAAAGCTTGCAATAGAATTAATAATATCTTTAAAATTCATTGAACTAGAATTATTAGAAATAGTTTGAGAAATTAACTCTTGTGCTACTGAGTCATCTTTTAGTTGATCAATATCATCATTTATAACGGCTCTACCATTATGATCCATCGCAAAATTATATTTTATTCTTAATGGCTTCTTGCTCATTGAATGCGTGGAATCAATTTTATAAATTTTCGGGCGACTCGTATTTTCTGAATTACGCAAATAACTAAGTATTTTCTCATCTAATAATAAATCAAATTGATCTTGAAAGGCTTTTTCAGCCAATTTATCTCGGTTAGCGATGATTTCATTTTTTATATCAATAGGCAGCCCACAACCCCATTTATTATCTGAATTATTTGAGGAAATATAATTAAATTTTGTCATTTCAAAATTAAGTGTTGTATTTTTGGTTAATACATCAGAAACCTGTGGTGAAGAACCTAATATAGTAAAGTAGTTAGATGATTGACTAGTCAATATAACCTGACCTTGTTCATTATAAGTCAAATCATTTTTTTCAATCAAATCACGTAATGCTTCTTTAATTTCTCGCTCAGATAATCCCAGATACTCAGATAGATTTTGAGGCTTCATTGGTGATAAATGAACCAACCGCAATACAAATTCACGAATAAATGATAAACCACGTTTAGTGATATACGAAAAATGAATTTTAAAGCGATAAGATGGAATTAAAAAATCTATTTCATGATAAGAAATTTTTGTTTGCTCATCCATTAGCATCTTCCTTAATTTTGTTGTTTTTTAGTGACAGGTAATATCTGATAATTATCATTATCTAAATTAGATTCAATAAACTCGATTACTTTACCGAAAGGTTTATTTTTATTTTCACCACGCCACATCTGTGATGCACCAACAATCACTAATTTATCCATCGCACGTGATAAAGCGACATTTATTCTATTAGGAAGGTGTAAAAATCCAGATTTTAATTCAGGACAACTTCTAGTAATTGATAGAATAATAATCCTATTCTCTTTACCTTGATAACTATCGACCGTATCAATTTTAATAAGTGCTTTAAAGCTATCTTCCCATACTTGTTCCTTAAATTTTTTTCTTAACCAACGCTTTTGTTCTGCATACATACAAATAACACCAATAGCAGGTTCACCCTCTTTTACTTGTTGAGTCAGTGATCTGATAAAATTGTCGTTATCTGCAATGTCATTAAGTAAATGTATAATTTCATCTGCTTCAGCTGGGTTATAAAGGTTATGACCTTGGTTAGAACGATGGTGGGAAGCTTTTCCTAATCTAGAAGTATCAAGCCATGTTACCGTACTATGTAATGCCTTTGGTACACCAATATAAATATCAGGAATATTTCTATTACCCGTCAGTAATTCTTTATCATAAAAGCAAGTAGAAACTAAATCTCCAATAGGTTTAGCCATACGGTATTGAGTTAATAACTGAGCACCAGCCTGAGCTCCATACTTTGACTCAAAAGCTCGAGCAAAATCACTTTGCAATAAATCTTTTGAACTTTCAGGTTTCAGCCCTAATTTTCTTGCCAATGCTTGTTTGTGAGGTTCAGTGTAAAGCGGGGGTAACTGCTTATGATCTCCTACAAGAAGTATTCTTTTTCCTGATTGCATAGCGATTGCTAATTCACTGGCAATAGACCTTGCTGCCTCATCAATAATAACCCAATCATATTGATTTTCATTAATACCAATATGGTGCTGACCAATACCAACACATGTCCCTGTTACTAACTGGCGTGAACGAGCAAAAAACTCATCATAGTTCACTCGCTCTGTTGCGAGTACCTCTAACATATCACGTGAAATTTTAGCTAATGCCAGTGCTTTCTTTTCTTCATCAGGGCGGATAGAGTAATCTTCTTTTAATATATTTAAAACATATCCCTTAATATCATGCAGCTCAATATCATTATCATTGATATTAATGGTATACTCTTCATTTAGCGTGCTTTGAATAACTTCTTTTAACTCTTTATAAGCTTTTTTTACTTTAGCTTCATCCTCATCAGTTAAGCTACTATCTTCTAATGACTCAGATAAATTAATCAACTCATCAAGTTGCTTAAATAAGCTAAGCTCTAGTTTAGTTGTTACAGCCAAATACTCAGTTTGTAAACCTAAAGCTTGACTTAAAGCTTGTACTCTATAAGTCGATTCAGCATTAAACAATTCTCGTTTTTCAGTAGTAATGGCCTGTGAATAAACATCTTTAAGCCCATCAGAAACAACCCCTTCACGATTACTAAACCTAACAACATCTAAAGGTGTTTTTAGCCTTAAACAATGCTGGCGGATTCTTTCTGCCGCAGTATTCACTGCCTCATGAGATTGACTGACTAATAAAATATTATTAACCTGTTGTTTTTCAATCAAATAATGAACAAAAGCAGCAATAAATTCTGTTTTACCCGTCCCCGGCGGACCTTGTAATAAAGACAGAGGACCATAATTGATTAATTTTTGAAATGCCTCTCGTTGCTGTGTATTTAAGCTTATCGTATTATCATGAATATCAATACGATCATAACGAGCAAAATCATTATCACTCACATCAATGCCATAACAGGTCGCTTCTAACTCTTTTACCTGTGTAGGCTCAAAATAATCAACAAGATTACTGATAGTGCTCTCTTTCGCCAATATACGCTCTAAAGCATTTTTACGTTTAGTAAAAGAAGCCTTATCTTGGTGAGAACGAAAGTAAATAATATCCTCTTCAGCTAAAGAATAAGCACGATTTTTTAATTTATGTAAATGAACCTCTTTTAAAGTAGATTTTTTTAATAACACCTCACCAATAACGTAATCTTTATCTTTAATAATGATGAGTGCTTCAATAATATCTGTTTTAGAAAAAGCCGCTAAAGGATCAGAGTCTGATTTATAATGTAATATGAACTGCCCCTTATTATCATTAGGAATTCGAGTTTCAAGCAACTCAATATAAGGGTGTGATTCGGTTTCAGTTTCTAATATACTTTGCCATAATTTATGAGTAGCGACGCTACTATGTTCAACACATTTATGATCAGATGTCTTACTATCCTTTACTTGTGTCTCATCACTTAAAGCCTCATCTTCATCAGGATTTAATACTGACTCAATTGCTCGAGATAAGGCATCATTATCCTTTACTCGCCGTGTTAAATTATCTAAAGATGAATAATCACCCACTTTCACACGTAAACCAAAAGATAATTCTAATTTAGCTGAATCAATATCATTTTTACTAATAGACTCTCGTTTTCTAGGAGAGAAACCTATATGAAATTTTTCTTCAAAGGGAATATAAATTAACTTAACGTGTCCCCCAACCCCTTTAAACGTGATATCTACATGGCTAGAATTTTTTTTATTTTTTTCAATATCTAAATATAATTTACCATTATCAGGGTAAATATCGAGCTCATCCCCTCCCCGTACAGTAATCTCTACAAACTCAAAATTCTCATCATCGTCAGGTGATTGAATTGCATCTTTAAATCTTTCCAAGCGTTTAAAGCCAAACTCAACATCTTCTAACTCACGTAACACCGCCTTGCTTAATGCGGGGTACTCTTCTGATTCACCCCCCCACTCCAAGCCAAGTATATCCGCGCTTAATCTCATTACAGCAAAATTATCTCGCTCAAAAGCAGTACACCCATCAATATTATCAGGGCTATACTTATGATTCTTATTCTCACTACAACTAAAATCAGGTATATCAATTAATGACACAGTATTATTTAACACATCCACTAACACATTATCAGGGTGCAAATCTCCATGAGCAATATGTAACCCATGCAAATGCTCAACAGCAGAAATTAACTTTTCAACTAAGTTTAATCGTTCCCTCCCCGCAGATATTTCTCCCCATTTTTCATCATTAAGATAGTCCATAACTAAAAATAAGCTATCTGTTTTAGTGGCAATCCCAAAATCATGAATACGAGGCAGATAAGGAAGTGACAATGATTTAAGCTTAGTAAGTTGTGTCAAAAATTGAAGCACTTTATAACCAAGTTGAATATGACTACTTAAATTAACATTTAGCCATTCTTTAACAACCAAACCATCAGATAAATAAACCTCTTTTTCATCGGTTTCCAGCAATAACCCCTCTTCAGATTCAGGATATTGGCGAGAAACTTTAATATTATGTTTATAAGGTTCAAGTTCTGACTCATCAAAATCTAAATTATATTCAGTTTTAGGTTTAGCCTGCTTAAATGCATCAAATAACGCGCGAGCATCTTGGAACTGTTGTGATAAAGCTTGTGTTAAAATACTTAGATACCAACTTGATTTTTCAGCAAATTTTAACTCTATTTTTATATCAATATCTTCCAAACTTTTAGGAGATAATCTTTCCGCTTCAATAATATGCCATGCTAAAATCGCCAAGGCATAAACATCAGCTTGAAAAGGAGTTGTAGTCGGCTTTGCAACCATACCAAAAGGAGTTACTCCATCATTAACAGATAAAAACGCTCGATTATCCCCCACTGTTCCCAATGGTTGGTGATAAGCTGAAATAAAGCTTGAAAGGGCAATTTCTTTTGTAGGTGAAATCCAAATACTATGATCACCTAAATCACGATGAGCAATTTTTAATGCGTGTAAATCAGCAAACCGAGCAAATAATAATGTGACTAAATTAAAGCGATCAATATCAGTAAATGAACAACAAAATTTAGCAATAAATTCATTAAATCGAACATGACTAGGAGGGAGTTCATACAGTTCAGAATACTGCACAGTCATATCATTTTTTTGAGGAGTGGTTAAAAATCGTAAACAATATTTATATAAATTATAATCTTGGGTTTTAATTGAACTTAAAATATCATCTTCACGTGATACCAATGTAAAACGCCCTTCAGGTGTTTTAGCTTTAGAGCCCTTAATATTACTAAAATCCCATAATCTTAATAATGCCTTATTTTTATCTGAGCTGACAGAAACTGCTGAAAACTCTTTATAAATATTTTTTGGGTGAGAAAATATTTCTTCTTCTGCCCTATATCCTTGAATAATAATAGGTTTAGGGGCTGTTTTTTGGCGGTCAAATAGCTGATCAAAAATATGAAAATCTTTATTAAGGACTTGTGCACCAGGATGAGGTCTAAATTTTTTATTAAACTTTTCTATATCTTTAAACTTTAAAAAATCAGCTAATGATATAACATACTCTTTATCTACTTCAGGCAATGCCTTAAAATCAGCATTGCCTGTCATAACAACAAAAAAGTGAATAAAAGGTACTCGCCCTTTATTTGAAAATTTATTTTTATAAGCCTTTAATTTATTCTCTAATGTATGTTTTTTATTTCGTGTCACACTGACAGGTGAGCGTCCCATCTCTTGATTATTTTTAAACCACTTGTCACCTCGTGCAGTAATTTTTCCATGATTCCAGTCTTTAAGCTCAATAATAAGCACATTACAATGAGTGACAATAACTAAATCAAACTCACCTTCTTTATGATTATCAACAAAACGAAAACCCGCGTAACCTTTCCAAGGAAAAATAGAACTTAACTGATCTTTTAATGACCCATTGCGCCCTTTCTTTTTTTTGTCTTCTATAAAATTATTTTCAATTTTTTCAATCGCATCCACTTCATGCTGTAATAAACCGCCTTCCCATAATTCAATTTCCAAGTTAATACTCCTAAATAATATTATTTTTTAAAAACGTATCATAATAATATATAAGTAACAAAATAGCTTCTTTTATCCATTTTTTATAGGTATAAAAAATATAAGAAAACTAATCTGACTATATACCATATGTTATAAATACTTATATAAGAAAGAAAAATTATTATGATTGCTTTAGCTCTGTTAAAACTACTAAGCTAAAGGATTTGATAACTAACCCACAAAAGATTTTTCAAAGCAAAACTATCCCATATAAATTTTAATCTCTAAGTCAAATAGTGATGTTATTTTACTAAGGTTTTTTTCTAGGAAGTTTTTGGAGTGCACATTAATACAGCGCAGGAATAATGCATTATCACTGTGGTAAGCGCGTACAGATAATACAAAACTCATATAATCAGAAAGCTTCAGCAGTGCTTTGATTTCTTCCTGCTTTTGCTTCCATTGAGGATAAGTGGGGAAAATATCATGAGGGGATTTTGAGGTGGGGGTTTGAGTGTGGGCAACAATTAATTTATCTTCCACAGCTTTTTTTGTACGCTGGTGAATAAAATTAGTAGTAGAAAAGAATTTTTTCTCATTAGCACGCTTTACTAATGCAGCTAAATATAAGAATAGGTTATTAATTTTCCCCGCTGCTAAGCCTTGATTACATTCATCTAATATAGATTGTTGTAATGATTTATCATTAAGATCTTGCAAGATACTGGAGACTTGTGCACGTTCGGCTAAGGAGAAATCTTTTAAGGCAAAATCAAAAACCAGTTCTGTATCTGGCTTAGGTGTATCAGCAGGAATAGAAACACGAGGTGTATCAAAATCAGAAGCAGCTACTTGAGCCGTTTTATCTGTTGCTTTCGCTTCAGTGATTGGTAAGTCATTTACAGTTTGATGAACCTTTGCAATGGGCTTTGATTTTTCATTATTTTCTGTAATATCAGCAGTTTGTAGGGTAGCAGGCTGAGGTTTTTCTGCCTTGCATGTGTCCTTAGTATTTACTTTATTTTTATCATCATTCTGTAATACTTTTTTAGTCGCTTCAGGGTAAAACATGAAGTGACGCGTCCGATCAAAACCATAACGTTTGTTTGGGTTACGATGAATACTGATCACGCCTTTTTTTTCTAAATACTTAATTGCACGACGTAAACAAGCGGGCGTTTTAGTAATAAAAAATAGTTTTTTCAGTAGTTGTTTTTCGGTATGGAATTGTAATAAATCCAGAGGACTACGCTTATCTTTTGGCTTTTTATGCTGTTGTTTTAATTTAACTTCATGCCAATAGCGAAGAAAAGAGGTTAGTCCTGCGGCGATAGGATCATTCTCACAAAAGATGAGATCTGGTTCACGTAAGACTAAAATATCATCTTTTTCAGGGTGATTAATAAGAAATGTAGCTGACATGTGATTCTCCAATAGGAGAAATACAAGAAAATTGTTTATTTTTAGAATTATTCTATACTTTAAACATTGAGATATTTGATTGAACTCTCAAAAAAACGTATAATCTTAGCTTAGATTATTTGTTTTTGTATCTTATATTTCTCAATTTTGGCATCTCTATTCATAGTCTTTTCAGTTTTTAGGAATAGTGATGTTGGTTAAAATACAAATACAAACAAAACCGCCCTATTTGCAGTAGGGCGTTTTTATTTATATCCCGTCTAAATATCCTTCAAATGAATATCTAATAGTCCCCTATCATAAGATACTTTTACTCAAATTAAAAGAGTAATATTTTTTCCTCTCTAAGAGGTTTTGTTATTTTATTCTTTATATATCAATAATTTAATTGTATTTCTCTTATTAGTATTTAAATATCTCTAGCTCTAAGCTGATCAAATTTAAGCCATATACATTATAAAAATAGTGGTGAATTTTTGCTATATCATTTTTTTTCTGTGAAAAATTTCATTCTCCTAATAAAACTAGTAGTAGGATGCAATAAATAGTATAAAAATTCCAATTAACAGCACTATATTCCTATCCTACTACTCACAATTTTTATTTATTTAATATCTGTCACGAGATTTTCTGCCAATTTTATTTTTTTTTACCTATCACTATCGTTCTAATAATTGCTTTCTCTTCCATTTTCTTTTCCTTATCAACCAAAAAATACAACTACTACTTTCAACCCACAGTTCTCTCTATGTAGTAGTAGTAATCTAAGAAGTAATCTTAGGTATTGCTGAGCATTATTATGCTTTTGCGTGAGCATTATCCTGTTATTCGATGAGCATTATAATTATCTACGTTAGCATTATTATGCTTTTGTGAGAGAATCAATGACTTATGTATATATGATAAATACCTGCATGACCTGTATGTAAATTTTTAAAGAAATCATAGGTTAAAAGTGGTTATTACTAAGAGTTGGGTTGCTGGTTTATACCTAGTTTTTCTGTTTCTTTTATTCAGGTGAAAATAGATTAAACTGATCAGGTATGAGCAGTGTGATATTTTTACTGTAGAATCATAAGCTTATATTTAAGATGGTTTGTTGCGATAAATAACCAAGCAGATAAAAATGTCTTTAGTGTGGGCCTTAAAAGAATCCATCTAGCACTACCCCCCCCCCCTAAATATACTATATATTTTATTTTATCAGGTAAGGTGTTAGTCACGAGTGTTCGAGCAAATTCTAAAACACAACTCGCAGAAGCTACCAAGTTTTTCTCAAATGAGGCACGACTAATATCAACCAAGTGTACATATCAAACTTTTGGCTTAATTATTTTTATATCATCTATTGAATATTTTTTTCTGTCATTTAGAACTTCTTTTTGTAGCTCTAAAGTATTAGTGTTATAAGGCTAAAATACCTACACTATTTTTTTAGAGCTATTCTTTTTTTATTGTGCTGGGCTGACAATAATCTGACCAGAACTTCTTAAGCTATAAAAAAAGGGAGTAAAAAAAGGGACGCAACCCTTTTTTATTGTTTGAGTAAAAAAAGGGACGCAACCCTTTTTTATTGTTTAGGAGGGTTCTGTTGGGCTTCCTACGTCAGCATTAATCTACAGCCCAGTCTGTGCTTGCTGATAATTCTTTCACTTTTACCTGTTCTCCAATATTCAATATATTTTTTAAATTTATAATAATTTAATAGAAGATGTAAGGAAAAATAATTATGCCCTCTTTTCTTTTGTTCTCAGCAAAATAAATCATAAATTAATTAATTCCATGCCCATAAAATAATACTCAATATAAATCATTGGTAGGAGAATCAATAATACCACGCACATTCTGGTAATATTTATTTACCATATCAAGTGATTTATGCCCCGTCTGCTGGGCAATGCGGGTCACCTGTATCCCAGCAAGTGCAGCCTGAGATACAAAACCTGAACGTAAGCCATGCCCTGTAGTACCAAAATATTTCGTGACAATCCGTCCTATATCTTTGCCTGATAAACGTTTTCCACTATGAGATAAGAACAAGGCTTGCTCATCTTCCGCATTAGACAAAGCTTGTCGTTCTACTAAATAAGCTTTCATGATCCGAATAGGGCAAAACTTCTTATTACCTTCACTGATATATTTTATTAAGCCTTGACCCTCTTGATCCGTTTTAGAGCGTTGAATAATGACCTCTAGCCCTTCTTCTTTAAAAACCAAGTCATTGATATTTAATGCAGACAATTCAGAACGACGAGAAGCGGTAACAAAACCAAGTGATAATAACGCCTTATTACGTAATGACATAGATTTATCATTGATCACTCTTTTCAGGTCAGCAAGTAATATAGGCTTTGCCTGCTTAGGCATTTTGCCACGTTTACGTTTAATCACCTTTAAAGTATTCGCAATATCATTATCTGATTTAAGATTTTCTCCTCCAGATAACTTATTGTAAAAAACAAGGGCAGCAAGCTGGGTATTAAGGCTTGATATAGATAGAGGTTTATCTGTAGCAATAAAATTCACTTCCCCATTCTGGGTTTTACGCTGCCATTTAGTCGCTGTGGTCAAATAATGTAATACATCCATTTTTGTTGCGGGTAAACTAAAACCAGAGCGCACATAAGAAGCCAAAGCTGATTCATAAACCCCACGGGTATTATCAGATAAAGCCGCCCATGCAATTTTTTGACTGTACTCTTTTTCTGAGAGTGATAATTCATTTTTATTTATTATGGTTATTGGGTTTTCCATATCATTACTCTGATTTATAGGATGGTTATATACAGTATATTACATACGTTAAAATAATGTACCTTAATTTAGATTTAAGTACATTTAATACTTTATCAATATGATTTATATTATGTAAATAAACAGGGGATTTCCTCACATAAAACACATTTTTTAGGTATATAAAAACAAATGTTTTATTAGTAGCCTTACTTTTCCTTATCTGCCTACCAGTAATAACCATTTCTAATTCGTGCCTTCTTCAGAAATTTACATACAGGCAATGCAGGTATCTATCATATACACCTAAGCTATTGATTCTCTCACAAAAGCATAATAATGCTAATGCAGATAATTATAATGCTCATCGAATAATAGGATAATGCTTATGCAAAAGCATAATAATGCTCAGCAATACCTAAGACTACTTCTTAGACTACTTCTTAGATTACTACTACTACATAGAGAGAACTGTGGGCTGAAAGTAGTAGTTGTATTTTTTGGTTGATAAGGAAAAATTGAGCAAGGGGGAGTAAAAAAGAGAGTAAATTAAGAAATAGAGGCGATAGCGAAAGAATTTAAAATAAAGAAAAAGAAAGATGTTACTCTTTTAATATGATTAAAAGTGTCTTATGATAGGTGGATATTAAGTATTTTGATTAAAAGGATTGAAATATTTAGAAGGGATATAAATAAAAACGCCCTACTGTAATAGGGCGGTTTTGTTTGTATTTGTATTTTAACCAACATCACTATTCCTTGAGACCTAAGAAACCTTATGAATAGAGATGCCAAACATAGAGAAATATAAGAATACAAAAACAAATAATCTAAGACTCGATTATACGTTTTTTTGAGATGGCAATCAAACATCTCAATGTTTAAATTATAGAATAAATCTAAAAATAAACAATTTCTTGTATTTCTCCTGATGGAGAATCGCATGTCAATCACATCTTGTATTAACCACCCAGAAAAAGAACCTGTTTTAGTTTTACATGGCTGGCAGCTTGATTTTTGTAATACTAATCAAGTCGCTGCTGGGCTGATGTCTTTGTTTGAGTATTGGCATAATGTGAAAGTAAAAATTCAGGCTAAAAAGCCAAAAAATCAACGAGATGAACTAGATCTAATCCAATATCACACACAAGATGATCTGATTGATAAAACTCTATATTTGACAAAAACCCCCGCCTGTATTCGTCGTGCAATTGAGTTTTTAGAGCAGAAAAAAATCATCACAGTATGCCGAAATCCAAACAAACGTTATAAATTTGATCGGACTCGTCACTTCATTTTTCACCCTGAAGTAGTGAATAATTGGTTAAAAAATCGTGGGAAAAAAATAAATGATCAACAAGAAAATAATGCTCATTTAGAGCCAAAAATGGACACAGTTCAGGTAGCTGAACAGCCTTCACCTACCACTACCCCCCCTAAAAAGCCCTCTGTATCTGTTACTTTTGCCAAAGAAAAATCCCTAAATCCTGAAAAAAATACCCCAGAAATCATTTTTGATTTTGCTCTAAAAGATTTTTCACTCTCTGAACAAGGAAATATTTGTAAAGTGTTGAGTCATTTAGATGATACCTCCTTGCAACAGTCTATTTTAGACGAGTTTAATCAGGCAATATCAGGCGGTAAAGTTAAAAATGTACTTGCTTACCTTGCTGCATTAGTAGAACGGGCGAATCGCGGTAAGTTCTTCTCTACTGCCCAACTTGCCCAGCAACGTGAGCCTAAAATACCGCTGACATGTTCTACACTTTCCCCTCCTCAGGCTAAAAAACCCCATGAACTATTCCCTGTCTACTCTAAATGGCAGGTTAAACAGGAAAAAATAAAAGAGTTAATCAAGCTATCTGATTATATGAGCTTTGTATTACCCGTTCGTGCTTACCAAAGTGACAGGATAGTATTCTTGCGCTGTCCAAATATATATAGTTATAATTTTTTTATTAAGGTGAAAGAACAGGTAAGCTTTTTATTTAGTGGGGAAATTAAGGTTTATATGGGGTAGGGTGAGCAAAGCTTTAAAAAAACTTTGCTCACTTTAAATTAGGGATTAAGGTAGGCGTATTAAATTAAGTTAGTAGCGATCACGGAAGGTTTCGGGTGAAATCCATCCTGTGGCGTTACTTTGAATAGTACGTTTTGTAACACCTTTTGATAGACTAGTCACACCAATTTCTGTTCCATCCCCTGCTGCAATGGCGATATGTCCGTAGCCACCACTTCCTGGGGAATTTTTAGGGTAACAGATGACACTACCTGCCGGGGCTGTATTTGTATTACTCTTTATTAAAGAACGTGCTTGGAAATGATTACACATTGTATAAGCATGCCCTTTTGCTCCTTTATCAAACATCATACGCACAAAGCGGGCACAATAGGTATATTTACCATCTACCCATGGATATTTGTTATTACCTACTTGTTTTTTAGCTTTAGCAACAATTTTATTACCAAATCCTGAGGCTTTAGGGTTATCAATAGGAGTAGGAGTACTTGATTTAGGGATACCCGCACTATTTTCTAATGGCTTATCAGGGCGAGGTTGTGGAACAAGACCATAAGGTAGTTTTTTATTTGCAGCATAGGCAGCACGTATTGCAATCGCGGCAAGTTCTGCACGCGTGAGGTGGTTATTAATTTTTGGATCTTGGTTGGCTGTCACAACACCTTTTGATTGTAGGAATGTTACCGCTTTATCATAGTTATAGAAATGTACATTAAAAAAAGCTTTTGCTGTGTAAACAAAAGCATCACCTCGAGTGATCTGCATACTGGCAGCCGAGCTATTTTGTTTGCTTGGCAGTACATTGTACTCGTTTGCAATGGTGATATGACATTGATACCAGTTACCTTGTCCTACTGTACTTTGACAGCGTTGCTGAGTTTGTTCATAGTGACTGGCATAGTTAAGCACTTTTAATGATTCTGCAATGGTTGCAGCTTGCCCTGGGCGGTAAGTAGGTGATTTTGGGGTGCTGCTTTCATAGTAACCGACAACAATCCCAGCACTACAAAGTGCATTGACATAACGCTTGTACCATTGATCTTTTACTATATCTTTAAAGGTACATACTTGCGCTGTTTTGTTTGTAGCACCACTTAATTGCAGTGGACGGGTGTCACTACCAGGGGTTAGTTGTAATGGGATAGTGTTAACAGGTGGAAAGTTACTTTTTCCCCATGAATATTCAATAGATGCGTACCCTGCTTGATAACCAAAGGCTTTCATGATGAGGGGACGGGTTGTGGTACCAATAATTTTAATATATTCGTGCCCTGTACCTGTACCATCACCGTTGTAGCCAGACCATTCTATATCCATACCTTTGTGGCTAGTTTTTTGTAATCCTCCACCTCGGAGTTTACCATTTGGGTATTGAACAATAGGGTAGCTTTGATCAAAAAGTTGAATATCAACATCCCGATCAGAGGTAAGTTTGATATACAGATCATCAATACCACTTGGAATGGTACCAACAGTGACGGTTTTACGGTGCAGAATATTTTGTTGAAAAACATCTCCCCCTGTGGCAGAGACTTCACAGCCTGAACTGCCCCCGTTCCATGTGTAGTCAACGGTTGCACTACCTGCGGCATAACCAAAAACTTTCATAATCAGTGGATGGTTGGTTTTGCCATTTATTTTAATAAATTCGTTACCTGTACCTGTGCCATCTCCATTGTAGCCTGACCATGTAATGGCGATACCGTCGTAGTAGGTGCTTTCTTGACTACCTCCTCTGAGTATGCCGTCTGGCCATTTAATAATTTTTGTACCTGTTTGTTTGTCATAGAGCTGAATATCTAAATCAGCTTGTGCACGTAATTGGATATTGATGCCATCAATACCTGATGGGAGTTCACCAACTTCTGCAATTTGTCCTTGAATAACTTGTTGTTTAAAGCTGTTATTACCACCTTGTCCATTACCACTACAGAAATCAAATCCTGCTAGGGCAATTTGGGAGGTACAGCTTAGTGTAAATACAAGTGTAATTTTTGGTAGGTGTGTGTTCATTATGTCCCTCTAGAAGTTTTAAACACATGTGAGGTACCTGTATCAACAAGAGTGTGTTGATACAGGCTGGTCAGTGGTTAGTGTTTAAGGTGCATCAGTTAGACAACTGGGTACCCATGTGAGTCCTTCAATATCATTAAGTCCTGTTGGAAGTCCTTGCTCTATCACGACTTCACATGTGTCAATATCAAGGACATTGATATAGCCACGTTGGTCATGGTGGAATGAGAACATTAAGGCATTCCCAGGGACAACATGTAATGCTTCAATTTGGTTGGGTAAATTGCTGCATACAATATTGATATCTTTGCCATCAAATGCCCAGATAGTGCTATCTTGTGCGGCATAGAGGGTTTTACCATCTGGACTGAAGACCATGTCTTCAATTTCTTCTTTGAAAGGTAGAACAAGTTCACTTTCTGCTGTGTCTGGGTTAATACTGATTAGACCTTCCCCTACTGCAGATCCCCAAAGTGCACCAGAAGGGTCAAAGGCAATACCATCAACTTCTTTAAACCCTGTTGCACCAATTGAGGTTGTACTACCTGTTTCTTTATCAATAAGGTAGAGATGACCTTTTTGGTCGGTGTTATCACCTGATGAGCCATAGAGCTGACCTGTTTCAGGATGAATTGCCATCCCTTCAATGTCTGCTTTTTTATGTTCATCACCAAGGGTCATCACTTTACGTGTAATAGGGTCCATCACAAAGAATTGTGTGTTGTTGATGCCATTATCTTGAATACCGTAGATAGAACACTTTGGAATTTCTCCGGGGTCACCTATGGAATCTATGGTGTTAAAAGTAATTTTAGCATCGCGTACTACAAGGGTGTTGGAGTAATTTTTTAGTGTAATAAGTTGTTCAGTATTATTAGAGAATTTAAGTGTTTTTTCTCCTCCTTCTACAAGTGTTTTAATCTCTAATGACATAACACTCATCTCTTGAAACTTCGTGTTTCGAGATAAACTGAATGTATTCACAACACCTACTACAAAACCTTGCTCATTATTAAATTCATTTAAAGCAACAAATTCAAAATGTGAGTTTACTGTAGTATCTATAATTTGCAACATAGTTGGATCAAATTCTAATACAAGCTTACCACCTAAAAAGCGAGAGGCTTCTTTACTATCTAACATAATATTAATGGTTTGTGTTTCCCCTGCTGTTAACATGTTAACAGGAGTAGTAAATAATGAAGCTGGACCTATACCTTGGCGACGAGCAGTAGGAGATGTCACTAATGGTGTAATATTTGTAGGTAAAGAGAAATTAGGGCAAATTTCATCACCCGGAATGCTAAATTTCATACGAGATACATTATAATTATTTGCTTTGTTGATAATATTCATTACCCATGTAATATCACCTTCATCTTCATTTTCAGCTTCATCTTCAGGTTTTTTCTTCCAGTTAATATGATTTCCAATAGATATCTCTCCATTTGCATTCATATCATATTCAGGTTGATATATATCACCATCACTAAAGCTAATGCTTTCGCCATATAATGATTTATTTTCTGCGTTTAAGATAGTTTTCTCTATATAACCAGCTAAAGCAATGGTTTTCGGGTAGCTTACTTGGTTTTTATTGCGATTATCAAGATCAGTACCAGTAATAATATCACCAATAGTAAGTGGAGAGATTATATCAATATGAGGAGAATCAGTTTCCGATAAGCTAAATTCTTGTGCCACACTTATTGTGTTTGCAGCTTTAACTACTAGACAATACTCTTCTTTATCGGCAAACCGAGCAGGTAAAGTAAATTGACCCGTGGATTTTACTGTTGTTGTACCAGTAAATGCATCCCCATTTTTAGTGATAACTTGATATGATAGGGGTACTTCCCACTCTGTTTTAGGTTCAGCAACATGTTTATTCCAAGAGAAATTTACTGTAATAACAGCAGATTTTTTTCCTTTACCAAATAATTCAATAGAAGCTGTACGCTCTTTACCATCAGAACCTGTATATTTAATATCAAGAGATGAACTAAAATCTCCTTCTTCCACTGGTGAAAAGGTGACAGTGGTTATACATTTTTCTGTGATATTTCCAATACATTCACTTGATGTAGTAAATATTTCACTATTAGATGTAATGCTATTTATTGATATTACTTGGTTATACTCGTTAAGAGTAAAAGTCATAGGCTTTGACTTTGAAATTTCTACTACTTCAAAATCTAATTTTTCTGGATTCACAAGGCTAACAAACTGAAGAGAAATAGGCTGAGGTTCAATATTTATGACTTCTCCTTGATGTGAAAAGGCATTTTCTGCATCCTCATTAGCACTTATTGTTGTAGTATCCCCAGGAATAACATTATCTTTTACCTGAAAAGTAATAGAAAATAATTCAAAAGGCTCTTTAGGAATGTCAGTAGCATAATTAAAACCAAAAAAGTTAATAGTACCTTCTTCTGAGTTAATCATTTCCTCTTCTGCTGTTTCCATATCAAAAATATCGTGTGTTTTAACGCTTAATGCTTCAAGCTTACTCATTTCATATTTTAAATTTATGGATATACCATCAGCTAATTTTTCAGTATCAGGTACAAATTGGAATTTAATATCAAATTTTTCTCCTGGTACTAATCCATGTTTTGGAAAGTTAACTATTTGAAGTCGATAAGTGGTATCAATAACTTTTCCAAGTCCATTCAATTCAACAGAGGGTAATTTTCCTTCTGATGAATCTAGTGTTAAATAGCCTCGTGTTGGTTCACCTTTTGTTGGTGTAAATGCCACTTCAAATTGACATTCTCCCCCATTTTTTGCGATAGGTTTATCAAGACATTGATGGGTATTAGCTACACCAAATTCAGATTTAGTTGTTTTATACTCACTGATTGTTGCATCTGCATCCCCATCATTTCTTAAAGTAAAAACTTTAGATTCAGAAGCTTTACCTACTGTAACATCCCCAAAATCTTGTGGTGTTGTGGGACTTAAGATGAGGTTTGCAGTCAGTTGTGTAAAGACAGCACTACAATTTTTAGCTGCATCAATCGTGATAGTTGTCTCAGGTAATTCACCTACACAACCTCCTGACCATTCTGTAAACACAAAACCATCACTAGCTTGAGCAGTAATTTTTACTTGACTACCAATAATATACTCGCCTTGACAAGTTTCGTTTTGACATACCAAATTACCACCATCAGTTATAATAGATCCTGCATTTGCTTCAGTGATGGTTACTTTTAATGAGGCGGTTGGTTGTGGTATTCCTGTTCCTTTTAAAGTTAACACCTGTTCCTCAGCATTAAAAGACTTAATAGTTAAAGTAGTGTCATAAACTTTAGCTTGAGTAGGGGTAAAGGAAACTTCTACATCACAACTTTGGTTTTCTTTTAATGTCAGAGATTTACAATCTTCCATATCAAAGCTAAAGCCTTCAGGTTTTTCTGCTGGCTCTTTAAGATATAAATCTTGCATCCCTGTATTAGTGAGAGTAAATACTTGTTTAACAGATGTTTTTTGTACTTCAGTATTAGGAAAGTTTAATTCACTAGGAGTGAGTTGTAGTGTTGCAGGACTTGCTGTCACTTGGATATTTAGTAAAATACTGTGTTGACCTGCTTCATTACTTGCACTACTTGTGAAAGGTAATGTTATGGAATCATTTTTTACTTCATTAGGAGTGAAGGTTAATATGACTGAACATTTTGCACCTGTTGCTAAAGTTGCACACTCTCGTGGTACATCAGCTTTAACATTTGTAAGATCTTCCATTACTAAGCTTGTTAAAGATGCATTACCTGTATTAGTAATTTCAATCGTTTTTACTGTAGGTTTTCCAACTTCTACGGAATCAAAACTAACTATTTTAGGGTAGTCAATTTTTGCAACTTTTTTCTCTTTCCCTGATCCACTAACATATAATATATGCTCTTTTGGCAATGCATTAGATTTAAGTGTAATGGGTTTATCTACATGATTTTGTAATGTTATTGGGCTGAAAGTGACAATGACTTGACATGAACTACGTGGTTGAATATTTTTACAATTATGTGTAGCTGTAAATTCACCATTTGATTCAATAGGTTTTATTGTGAGGGCAGCATCACCATCATTGCTAATGTCAAAACTATGTGCTGGTGATTTACCAATTTCAACAGATTGGAAATCATGAGAAGGTGTACGTATTGTGAGGCTAGCTGCCTTAGGCTGTAAGCCTATCCCTGTTAGTTCCACTCTGGCAGGTGAATTGCTTGCATCAGAATCAATTTTAATATTTTCTGAATAGGTTTTTACAGTGGTGGGAGTAAATCTTATAGCAATACTACAATCACTATTTGCTGGAATAACATTACAATGAAATCCCTGCGTCAGGGTAAACCCTGAAGGTAAAGTGGGAGCTTGAACAGTAATTGCTGTATCACTCTGATTTTCTAATTTTATTGATCTTGTTGAGTAACCACCACCAATATAAGCTGATGAAAGATTTAAAATTGGCGGTACTTGCAGTATCTTACTGGTATTGTTATTACCAACAGTAATTTTATCCCCGTTAGAACAGTTATTGCGTGAATTTTGTTCATTAATAACTGGGATAACACATGCGCCCACGTAAAAAATACCATTTTCATTAATGCGTACACCCTTCTTTTTATTGATTGTATCATTTGGAGAAAGTGCAGCTACACTACTGTATTCGTCAAGGTATTTATCACTCGTATCAATTTGGCTATCAGTAGAATAGTAGTATCTTACCTGTGTTCGACTTGAGGCGACTATACCGATGTTTTTAACTGGGACATTTATATAAAAGCTTGCTCCTAGATCAACATGATCTACTGCTGTTAAATCAAGCATAATTAAATCAGGTTTACTTTCTACTGGATTAACTTTGGTTACAATTTTTTCAGGTATTGAGCAATTATTATCAGGATCTACTTCATTGCTAACAGATTCAACACATGCATAAATATAAAAAGTTCGTACTGCTGGACTAGGATGTGTTGTTGATTCACTTTCATAAGCACCAGCAGAAAGTGAGCTTATACTATCTAAAGCAAGTCTATTACCTCCATTGATACTATTACGGTCAGAGTGGTAATAAACTAATGTTGTACGATCAGAGGTTGCATTTCCTTTATTTTTCACTGTAGCATTTACAGTGAATGATTCACCTACCATTAATGTTTGTGGGCGAACAGAAAAAGAAGAAACTTCTAAATCAGGTTTTTTCTGTACTGCTGAAGGAACTGTAAAACAGTCTGTTGACCAATCACTATGATGGGCTAAATATTTTGATGAACCTTTTATTGTGCCACCACGAATACTAGCACAATATTTTTGTCCTGCTTCTAAGCTTTTCCCAAAAATGAAAGAGTTAACATCAAATACTTTCTCGTTAACTAGGCAATTACTATTAATACATTTTGGCTTAGTCGTATTTTCTTCGCTAACACCATTAAATTCAGAGCCTTTAGTAAGTAGAATGCGGTAAGTATTCGCCCCTCTCAGTTTATTCCATTTGAGAGAATTTTTATCAAAATTGTTAATATTGACACGGTTTAGGCGATAATAAACTACAATTGGCCCAAATGTTCTTGTACCTTGCCCTCGCTTCACTGTGACACAAAAGGATTTAGGGTATTGCTTTGTACGCCATAGATCTAATTCAAGCTGATTTTTTACCAAAGAAGAAAGTGCATTACCATCTACTATACCTTGATTGTTAGTACAACTTTTTTCATCACTATGCTTTACCTTTATGGCTGTGATTTTGTCTTCATTTTTAAGATCAAAATATATTTTACTTTTAAAACTAGAATTCAGATTATTAATAATATATGCATTTAGTGAAATACTACCGATTTTTTTAGAGTATTTTTCACTAAAATTAAGATCATTATCCGTTACAGAGCTACTCGAATTTACAAAAGAGCCAAAATAGTAGCTTGCATCTACACCACGAGAGTAAGCAAAAGCTGAGGGTGCTAAAAATAGCAAACTCATATAGGCATAAAACAGTAAAAGCTGCCTCATGGTTATTAAACCTTTTTTTATATCCATTTAAACCCTACCTTAATTGAGATTAAAAATATCTAAATACACTTTGATTAGAAGCTAATTAGATTAACTACAAGGATTGAGTATTCATATCTTCAGTATTGAGTACAAGGTAGGAAAATACGCCTATTTTTTTTATTTATATATTTCAAGGGTATATTAACCTTATTAAGGTTAAATAATAAGAATAATGCATTATTATGGGGCAAAAAAATACCCTCATAATCGCTTATGAAGGTATTATTTAGTTGCATTAATGTGATGTGTAGAAAAAATGGGGAATTAGAAATTTAGTAAATGATTGAATGAGTGGGAGCTAAAAAGTGAACTACAATAAACCTAAGCGTACAACATGAGCAATAAGTTGGTGAGTTGTTAAGCCTCCAAATTTTTTGCGAAGGTTGAGTAAAATTTTTTCTGCATAACGTCTGGAAATGCCTTCATTGGATTTCCCAATATCAGCCATAGTTTTACCTTCTAAAACATAACGTAAAACAGCTTCTTCTTTATTAGTTAATAAGTTAGGAGTAAACATAGAGGGAGCACCTGCATTGGAAGAAATTGCATTATTAAAGGCTTTTGCATACACATTTAATATACCAATTCGCTCAGCCTTTAAATACTGAAACTGATGGTCATTTGCTGAGCTAAGAACACTAAACCCTGCCATACCATATTGATCACCTTGAACAGGGAGTGATATACCATTTTTAATCCCATGCTCTTCTTTTGCAAGAAAAAGCACATGCTTTTCATCATCTGTCAAATAATCCCAATGCATACTTTCTTGCCAAATCATGGGGTATAAATGCCCATCTTTAATTGCACGGATTGTAAAATCTCGATGATCAAACCGATCCTCAATATACTGATCAATAAAGCTTTGAGAGAATAAGCTTGAACTAAGAAAAATAGGAGAAATATCTACACTACCGTTAAGTACAATATTAGGAATCAAAGTATAAGAGGCACTATCAAACCCCAATTTCTGAATGTATTTCTCAAATAGTTTAAAACGTTTATCTAATGATTCATCAGAATATAGTTCAAAAACAAAATCACCGAGCATTTGTGAATTTGCTGGTGTATTAATAGGCAACTCTGGTCTATTTAGCATAAAATCACTTTTTGGTCATAATATGTTTAAGAAGAAGGCAAATCCTTCTTCTTCCTACCTTTTTTAACTGCTATGATTTTTTCATCACAACAAAATTAACCCCCCCACCATAGTGTTTAGTATGTGCGTTGCATACCTCAAACCCTGCTTCTTGTACCTGCTTAATCAATACATCCATCGCAATAAAATTGGCGCTTGGATTGTGTTCAATTTGCAAATTATGCTGACGGAAAATCTCAAAATCAGGGTGCCACATCAACTCCTTTTCAGCCTCATGAAATAGCTTTTTTTGATCCAGCATATTATTCGGTGTTGCTAATACAAAAATGCCATCAGAGACCAAACTTTCATAAATATGGCGCAAGGTTTCTACAGGCTTATCCCAAGCATAAAAACTTTGTAATGCGACGGCACTGGTAAAAATCCCTTGTACCTCTTCTACTTTTTGATGTAAAACTTCAAATGTAGGACAATCCAATTTGGCTAAAGTAAACCGTGCAATTTGTACCATATCATCAGCATATTCCACAGCGGTATAGTGTGATACTTGGCGGTTATCTACTAACAAAGGTGCCAGTCTTGCTGCCCCTGCTCCTAGATCAACAACATGCCCTGTCAAATATTGCGCAGCATCGTGGTAAAGCTCCCGCTGTACATGGGTCATCACACTTGCAAAACAACGGCTATAACTATTCCACTCTGACATCTCGTACCGCTCAGGGCTACAAGACTTTTTTGGCAAGCACCCCACCCATTTCAAGAATTTGTCTTTGGTCTCTGCAAGCTTCCACTCCATGCAAGAAAATTGGAAGTTGCTGCCTGCAATGTTATTAATACTGTCAATTAACAACTCTGCCCCTACACGACTTTTATGAAATCCAACACCTTTACTATTGATAGCAATAATCATTGAATCAATATCATTTTCAAGTGATAACTCATAAAAAGCACGATAATATACAGGGAGTAATCCTAATTTACGTGCCTCATCAGAGATAGCAAAACGGCTGACTTCTAGTAGGTTTAAACCTGCTTTGCGGCGTTGATCAATATACTCTTTGGCATAATCATCAGAAGGAAAACCATCTTCACTATCAAAAATCATCCGTGCTGTGCTGATGATTTCACCTTGTCCATTTTCAGTAAATAAAATTAATGAATGCTTATCGTACTGGTCATTGTGAGAATCATCTAACTCAGGATAGAGAGGGCGAAATAACGCTTCGCGGAAGTTCTCAATACGAAGTAGGTCTGATTGAGTACGAGCAATTTGTAGTTGTTCAGGTAGTTTTCCTGTTTCTACCTGAAAAACCATGCTTGTTTCTATAGTATAGTCAGAGTTCATAAATTTCTCCAAGTCATTTGTGAATGTGTGGAGAAATTATCCTTTTCACTTGTGGTGAAATTCGCGGTGAGAAATGGGGTGAATCTATACTTTTAGGGGTGAAAAATGCCTTATTGAGGGTGAATTAGGGAGAATGTATTTATTTTTATAAAAAATGTATTTAATAAGCTCTAAATAAAAGGCTTATAGCTATTACTTTTATGCATAATGTGATATTTTTTGTACATGTAAAATAAATACACATTTTATATATTTAAATATAAAAATAGGGTTATAAGGAAAATCTTTGAATGGAGTACTTGGCTTATAAAGAGTTAGCAGCAGATATTCTGATTAATTTAGTCACAGATAAAAATTCAAAAAATTTTTCCTATGAAAATCAAGAGTTATTGATAAATGGGAAACATGCCCTCCGTTTTAGTGAGCAGTTACCTGATCATATGCTGAATGACCGAGTCAAATACTGTCTTGAAAAAACAGGTTTAATAGGAGCCGACTTGATATTACTAGGGACAGCATGGGTAACAGCACTTAAAAAAGGGAGCTTATCACCTCAGGAATTAAGAACTATAGGTTTAGAAAATTTATTGATTCCAACAACTTCAGATGATCCATTAGGACAATGGCGTAGAATGGTTGAAGCACGTTTAATGGAATGTATACCTGATTTAGATTATGTTGAACGGTTTTCCCCAAATATAAATTTAAGGCAACAAAATGAACAACCTTTAGAGCTTGCTCCTCTTTTAGATAGTTGGGCAAAGCAATTGCTCACTCACCCAAAATGGGCATGTGCTGAACCCCCTTTACCTGATATCCCTCCTTTGCCACTAGATGATGTGTGGGTGGATCTCTACGCCACTGAACCTTTTGGTAAACATCAAGTAGAAGATGCACTTTTTTCCCAAGCAATAGAACAGCACTACCAAGAAAGCCAATGGATCAATATATCGATTGATTTTTTAATGGAAAGTTTGAAAGGGACAATGGTGCTGGTGGGAGCACCTGGGATAGGAAAAACAACCTTAATGAAATGGTTGGCTCGTCGTTTAATTTTAAAACCTGAAGGGCGTTTTTTATTACCATTATTTATTTCATTGCGTGCTTATGCTCTTGCAAAACCCCATAATCCTCAACAAGATTTGCTCAGTTTTGCACTAAATAGCTATGGAATAACATCCTCTGAACAAATTGAAAAATGGTCAACAACAATTAGTTATTTATCAGGGACACAACGAGATACGGTTTTATTACTATTAGATGGTTGGGATGAAGTGCCTATTGAAATGAGAGAGGTACTGATTGCAGAAATCCAAAAATTAAGCCATGCTTTCAGTATTATTATCACCTCTCGCCCCTCAGCTTACCCCAGAGCATTACCTGCTGATCAACTATATGAAATTTCTGATTTATCACTTGAAAATGTAATCGCCTTAATACACCGTTGGCATGACATCATGCAGCAACCTCAGCAGGCAACTATACTGCTCACCCACTTAAGAGAAAACCCTGATTTACTAAAACTAGCAAGAAACCCATTTTTACTTAACTTACTCTGCGCCATCAACATGGAGCCTCAATCAGGAGTACGTATTTTACCCCGTAACCGAACCGAACTATATACACAAACACTAGATCATATTTATAAATACCAAAGTGACAAATACCCAGCTGCTCCTTTTATAACACAGCATAAAAATAACACCCAAAAATTAGCACTCTGGTTGCTAGCTGAAGCCCCTAATCACCCTCACTACTTATTTGGAGCTGAAGAAGTCGAACAGGTTACAGGAGACTCACAGCTACTTTCTACAGTATTAAGCCCCTCACGATTGCTCAGTCAATGGCAAATGGATAATGAATCCTTTCATTTTTTACACACCACCTTTCAAGAATATCTAGCAGCTGCAGCACTATTAAAAAAAGATAAAGAAAAGCGCAGTGAACTTATTAATCGAGAGCGTTATAACCCAGCTTGGCAAGAAATTCTACGTTTTATTGCAGGGCAAAATATAAACTCAGAGCATGATTTTTGGGATATTATTCGCCAACTTGCACAAGACCCTGATCAATGTGGATTGATTGATATACGCCTCACAGAACTAATAGCTGAAACAAATACACTAGACGGTGGGCGTACACTACTTAACTATGATTTACGAGATAGGTTATGGCGATATATTAAAGAAGGAATAGGCACAGATCATTTTGTCGAAGCTTACGCCCTGCTTGACTCTGATGATTATATTGAGCGAGTAAGAAACTTACACAAACAGGAATCTACAGAATTCAAAGCACGCTTAATACGTTCTTTTAGAAAAATTCCTACTCAACACTCTTCTGTTGCACTACTTAACCGCCTCATTAGAGGAGATAGAAATGATGCTGCTGTAGCAAGCTATGCAGTTAAAGATATTTTAGATGAACAAGGAGTAGAAACACTTCGTTTGGCTATCCAAGATCAAACACTTCTGCTAGAAAGACGTGAAATACTAATAAGAGCCTTAGGGAATAGCAAAGATTACACCTCTATCCCCTTTTTAATGAAACTTTACCAAGATAATGCATACAACACGATCCCCAAACTTAAAAAAGTAATTCTTTTAGCACTTGGGGGAATTGGAGGGCAACAAGCAGCCCATGCACTCGAGATATTTCTACACACAGCCCCTGATTTATTAACGCAAAAAATGGTAATTGATGCCCTCTCACGGGCTCGCGACTTACCTGCACGTGATATTTTAATGACTGCACTGGTAAAAGTGATGCCTGATGATCCCTTATTAGGTGATATTTTAACCGCACTATGTGAAATACCTATTTCTCGCCACAGTAGCCTAATAAGTGTTTATTTAGACAGAGATAACTTTTCTGAAGATATTAGAGAGCAAGCAATAGAAGCACTGGCAGAAGCAACAGAACGACACATCACAGAAAAATTAGCAGAGATAGGAAAATCTGATCCCTCTGAAACCCTACGAATTGCTGCCCTCACCGCCTTACAAAAAAGAGTAGACAGTTTTAATTTCAACTGGCTAGTTGAGCGGTTTACAAATAAAACATACAGTGAAGAAGAACGATCCAAAGCACTCAGAGCTATTTTAGAATTTTATAAACGTGCCCAACAAGGACATACATCCACTCAGATTCCATTCCCTCTTTTACACAAACAAATACTAAACTTAACTAAACTAAGTTTTAGCGAAATATCCACAGATATTAATACAGCCGCCGCAATGGGTGCTCATATACTAGGAGAAGATATCGCCAAAACACTTCTTAATGTATGTGAAAAAGCAGAAACTTATTCAGATTCAACTAGAGAATTTGCTTGTATCAGCTTAGGGAAACTTAAATATAAACCCGCCCTTTCTATCTTCAATACATGGATAGAAAAAGCCCAAAATTTAACAGATGATGAAGAAAAACCTTTAAATAATATAGAAGAACGGTTTGCACGAGCCGCAGCAGAGGCCTGTGTACACATTGATCTTATCAGTGCAACAGAACACCCAGCAAAAACAATGAAAGCTGCTGTCAGCAAATTCTCACTCACTCATGGCTATCTTATTTATCCAGATAAAATTATTTACCCCACAGGGAAAACCCGCTATAAAAATGAAGAAAAGAAAAAAATAATAAAAGAAATTCCCCCTCTCCTAAAACTAGACCCACATAGTAATGCCATAAAACAAATTGATAAAATAAGAGACCTCTGTCATTACCTCCTCAAAACAGAGCAAGCCTGTCGCAGCTCTAAACATGCCACAAAAATCCCCCCCCCTTTATTTAATAAATCAGGTACTAACAATGATCATTTAACTTATGGAATTGATATCAATACAGGTAAAAAATTCCTAAAAGGCACAGCTTTATCTGCTCAAAGTGCACAGAAACTCATGAACCGTTTACAAGAAATTGCACCCCATTGTATGAGTACAAAACAATGACTATTGAAAAACAAAAACAACGCTTATTAACACTCATTACACAGCGATTTCAAGATATTGGGACTGTAAAAAATGAAACACTTCATATTAACGATCAAACTCTCTCACTAACCCCACTACTTAATGTATTTCAACATATTACCGAATCAAAAGAATTCACCCGTCTTCCCCCTTTATTTGAAGCATCAGAAAATTTTCCAATTGCCGACATGTATGTTGAGCTTACCGTATCCCAATTTCATGGCTTTTTTGACAAACTACGATTACAGCGAGGTTTAACACTTGCTGAAGAACAAGAAGAACGACACAAACGACACCATGCCAAGCACTTAAGTATTGAACAATGTATCAATATTCCTCAAAATAATAAAATAGTCATTCTAGGTGATCCTGGTAGTGGAAAAACTAGTCTACTAAAATATCTCTCTCTTTCTATCGCCAAAGGTAAAACACCCCGCTGGACAATTCCTATCTTTGTATCACTGCGATATTACTGGCTAGATAAACAAAAAAATCCCTCACTATCATTAATTAACTACGCAATTACTCAGCTATTTACCTTGCAGACCCCCACTCAAACTGCACACTCCCCTCTATTTACTAATACAGAGCAAGAAAAAGATAATACGACTGAAAAGTTAGCGGCAATTCTTGCAGAGCTCACTTTTGGAGAGCACAAAAATATACTTTTCTTACTAGATGGATTTGATGAAATTGCCACACAAAATGAAGCAATAGACACCGTATCCGCAGAAATAAAACAACTCAGTAAGCAATTTTCTTGGATACTCACTTCACGCCATACAGGATTTTATGGTGGACTTAACGAAGATGTATGTTATGAAGTAGTTAGCTTAAATAATGCAGGAATTGAAGAACTTGTCAGTAGTTGGTTTAAAAATAGTGGACATGAAAGCCATAAATTAGGTAAAAAAATAATTTTAAACCAATTACAAATAAACCCACGCCTTAGAGACATGGCAAGAAATCCATTTTTATTAACCCTGCTTTGTTACGTACAGCACAGTGATCTCACTCAGCTCCTGCCCCTACAAAGAAATGATGTCTATGCAAAAATTATTGATCTTATCCGACAACAACTAAGAATGGTAAAACGTGATGACAACCTTTTTCGCAACAAAGAACTCACCTATATCGCTAAATTTTGCCACTACCTTTATACAGATGCAGACAATGCCCCCATACAAATTTTTGAATATGATCATTGGGATGACTGTGCTCTACCCAATGATCCCCCCGATTTTAAAAAACATATTCACCCTTCACGCCTTATTAGTAGTTGGCAACAAGGAGGGAATTTTCATTTCACCCACCTCACATTTCAAGAATATTTTATTGCCCTTCACCTATCCAAAGAAGATTTTGAAAAAATAAAAGACTACCACTTTCTCCCCTACTGGAAAGTAGTATTTCGTTTTTTAGCAGGTATTTATGCAAAACAAAAAGACAAAATGAATTACAGCCATCTACTGCAATCCTTACTCTCACCTGTTGATAAATCTGGAGTACTCTATGTCGAAGTTTCACACTACTTAATTGAAGCTGGAATTGAAGACAGCACCCCTATATTAGGCTACGACCTAAGAGAGAAACTATGGACAATTTGGGAAAGTAAAGCTGCCTATGCAAAAGAAAGTGCAGGGGAAGCACTCGCTATTCTCTCACCTGATTATATTATTGAAAAAATAAATCAACGGTTTTATAACAATAACGAGATATCCTCATTTATTGAACTACTTGGGATGATCGATACACCCGAATCAGATAAATTATTGATAGATTTACTCAGCTCAGAAGATAATGAACATAAAAAAGAAGCCATCAGTGCCATAGCAGAAAAAAATACTTACACCATCAGAAATGCTGTAATAGAATACTACTTAAAAAACAAATTACACAACTTTACTGAATTTTGTCGCATTGCAAAACAAACCAAACACAGCTGTTTTATTCCACACTTAAAAGAATGCTTAAAAACGCCACCTAAACTACTCAAAGAATACAAAGAACTCTTTGAAGCTATTACAGCAATTAATACCACCGAGCTAGATGATGTATTACTCAATTTTATCAAACAATATAAATTAGAAGAGCTAACTCTCCCCCTTATTCAAGCACTCACCTCATCAAAAACGGAAAAAATAAGACACTGGATAAACACAATAATCCCCACTAAACACCCAAAAATTAACCAGCATATTATTGCCAGCGCAATACAACACGACCTACTTAATAACCAAGATATCATTAACTACTTAAAATCAACAGATACCAGTGCCCAATCTGCTTATCTTCGAGCAATTGTCTACAGAATTGGAACAGGCAACTATCCAAATGAACCCATTCTTCGAACTATTGCAAATATCGCTTTTTCTTGTACACAAAATAGTGTTAGAGCACTCACAATTCTTGAGCAAAGCTACTTTGAAAATGTCCTAAATGAAGAAGAATTAAAGCGTTATAAAGATACTTGTCGAAACTATATCTACTCTGATGACATAGAAATGTCCCTAAGTGTAACTGCCATTTTAAGCCGTCTACATGATGAGCAAAGTTTTCAAATAATACTTGATATGATGTACACCGCTCCCGCCATCAATGAACTATTAGAATACAAAAATATTTACCCTACAAAAATAAAAAATACTCTACATCAGCTCTATGCCCAAGCTCGTAAAGGAGATAATATTTATTTTATTGAAAATATCCTTTCTGCTCTTGCAAGAATAGACATCAATGAAATGCTGAAATACAGTAATGATCCTTGCATTAACATTACAGATATACTCGCAAAATACTCAGCAATGGAAGGTGTACTTATTTTTGATGACTATTATATCGACAAACTTGGAGCTAAACACGCCTTAAAGCTATCCAAAAACACCCCTCCACCTTACCTAAAAAAGCTAGACAAAAATTGTCCTGCAGAACAACAAGAAAATGCAATAAGACAAATATGCCACTACCTTCTAGATACCCGCCGCGCTTGTAAAACCAGTGCAAAAAAGAATGCCAGTCTCCCCTCACTTTTTACCAAGCCTGCAACAGGAACTAATGAAAATCAATTTGGATATAGTGTAAACATTAACACTGGAAATAAATTCCTCGAAGGAAAGAAAAAAATTAGATCAGAAAAAATGGAAAAAATAATGAACCGACTCTATGAAAAATTTAAAGAATTTTTCATTGATAGCTAATGTAAGTAGGTTAGAAAAATTATAAATCTAATTTTTAGATAATGGTATCAGTACTGAAGGAACCATGGGGGAAATGGTAAGCACCATTTTAGCTGCCGTAATACAAACAAAGCATCAACATATCCTAGAGTGAACGAAGAAATTAGGGGGTTGGGTGTTCAATAGTCTATAAATTGGGGGGTAGAATTCTATTTCCCAATTTATTTTTATTCTATAACGATTTCTATTACTAATAAGATAGTTAAGTATTCAACTATCCAACTAGTTTAATGTGAATAAAGAGCTAAAAAATCTGTAGCCAGTCCATTTAAACTTCTCCTAAAATTAAGGCAAATGACGAAACCTACCTTAATTTCAATGAAGGGTTTAATGTAATGAACTGGCAAGA
>Ga0193953_1000130_pt1 | contig 41757 bp, 45 predicted proteins | sample BB_4_MG_FD_140325 | JGI IMG/M metagenome (GOLD analysis project Ga0193953, IMG submission 140325) | Microbial mat bacterial communities from the Broadkill River, Lewes, Delaware, United States - BB_4_MG | ecosystem: Environmental > Aquatic > Freshwater > River > Microbial mats | place: USA...
CAACGCAAACAACCAATTGACTTCACATTAGGAGTTGGACAGGTTATTTCTGGATGGGATGAAGGAATTCAATTATTAAAAGTTGGAGATAAAGCACGTTTTGTAATTCCATCAAATTTAGCATATGGAAGCCAAGGTGCTGGTGGTGTTATTCCACCGGATGCTACACTAATTTTTGATGTAGAACTTATGAATGTGAAATAAAAACCATTTTACATTTTACTATAAATAAAAAAGCATTGATTTAAAAATCAATGCTTTTTTTAAAAATAACACCCATCACAGTGTATTTCAACAATTAATACTAATGGTATATCAATAAAACAGTACCTAAATTAAAATCTAATTTTAATTCAATTTTCTCGATGAAAACGATTTGTAATTAAATAATAAAATCGAGAATAATGATAATATAGATATTATAAAAACAACCTTTCCAATAGCACAATAAGTGCAATTGTAAAACTCATCGCTTAATCCAAAAAAACAAGTAGTACAACCTATTATAATCATTATTAAAAAATCAATAAATGCTATTAATGAAATTAGAAATAATGATTTTAAAACTAAATCTCTCATTAAGCTAACTTTTAAATATTATACCAATAATTAAACAAACAAACAGATAATTATCTTTATAAATTTGCATTTTATTTCATTTCTAAAATACCTCAATTTTCAAAGAATTTATCTACTATAAAAGTAATTCACATATACAATTAAAAATATTTTTTTGCATAGGCATATTTAATAGAAATTAAAGCAATAATTTGACTATAATGATGTAATTTTACATTATAAATAATGTAGTTTATTAATATTTTTTGCTATGCCTGATTTTTTAAAAAAAGAAATTGACTTTGACTATAGTTTTCCTGATGCAAAAGCTTGTCTTAACGAACTAACTACTAAAGAACAAAATGAGTTAATTGCACATAAAACCGATATTGAATTTGAGGCGGGAGAAATTATTGTAAAAAGAGGTTTATCTGTTAGTCATATTCTTTATTTAATTGATGGTCTTGTTAAATTAGAATTTACTAACGAAGGAAAACCATGTACTATTGGTTTAATTCATTCGCATTCATTTATTGGTATTATTTGTTGTTTTGCCTTTGAAAAATTTGATTTTACAGTTACCGCATTAGAAAAAACAAAGGTTAGTTTTATTGACAAAAATGTTTTTGAAAATTTTATAAAAACAAATCCAAACTTTGCTTTAAACTTAATAAAACATATGTCTGGAGTTTCAAACGGTTTATTACATAGAATTACCAATTTATCTCAAAAAAATATAGACGGCGCATTATCTATTATTCTTTTAGATTTTGCTGACTTATATAAATCAGATAAATTTAAATTACCTATGGTTAGAAAGGAACTAGCAAATATGCTTGGTTATTCAAAAGAAAGCGTCATAAACACCTTATCTAAGTTTAATAAAGAAGGTATTTTAAAAGTTTCTGATAGAAAAATTGAAATTCTTGATAAGCCTAAACTTATTCAAATAAGTAAAATAGGATAAGAAAAGTGTTACGAAAAAATAATATGATCGTCTAACCTTTAAGGTTTAGACGATTTTTTTATTTTTACATATCTCATTATCACTAATTATGAAATTCAAACGGTTATTTTTATTTTTAATTACTCTTTTACTTATTAACTGCAGCAATAATGCGAACAGTGAAGAATTCATTAAAAAAGCAACAGGTAGATATTATTACAACTCTGATGAATTAATTGAAGTTTATTTTGATAATTCTCAATTATTTATGAAATGGAGAGGAGCCAACAGTATTCAGCCATTAAAAGTTGGAGATGAAACATTTTTTGTAAAAGAAATGAATGAAAAAATTAAATTTTTAAAAAACCCTGATAATGGTAAAGACTATATAGTTTTAGTGCCCAAACAAGAGAATGATACCTTATTCTATAATTTTAAAAAATTAGGTTTAAATGAAAAATTACCAAGTGAATTTTTAAAAAATAATGAATTTGAAAAAGCTTTGGAAGGATATTTAGCAATTAAAAAGAAAGATTCCTTGGATAGCTCAATTAATGAGAATTTATTCAATAGAATGGGATATAATGAACTTAGGGATAAAAATTATGATAAAGCCCTACAAATTTTTAAAATAAATATTGCTTTATACCCATATAGTAATAATGTTTACGACTCTTATGCAGAAGCCTTGATGAAAAATGGTGATACCGTTGCAGCTGTTGTTAATTATAAAAAATCATTAGCATTAGACTCGGGTAATTCAAGGGCTAAACGATTCATCAAAAAATACGACACCAACAACTAATTACTAGATAAACTAAAATATTCTATTGGCAAGCCCAATGTTTCTGATCAAATTGCAGAAAAAGACATTAGTGAATGTATAACGATACTTGAAGAGTCCCTAACAAATTAGAAAATTTATTTCAAAATTTAAATGACAATCAACTATGAAGAGAAATGGGCCGATTTATTTGATGGTTGGTAAGCTCCTATTCAACATTCTATAAATTCACTACATAGGTTACATGCCAAATGGGTGTTTTTATTAAAAGGACTTTCAGGAAAGGAGTTAAAAAGAGAATTCATTCATCCTGAAAAATAATGAATCCTTAACTCTTAAAAAAACATAGGAATATATGTCTGGCACTGCAATCATCATTTTGAACATATTAACAGTTTGCTTAAATTAAAAAAATAGACTTAATTCTTCCCCTCTAAACCAATACCGTGTAGAACCCTAAATTACAGATAGTTGCAAAGTGTATTATTCAATCATTTTAATTTACTTTTGTTTTCTGTTCTACATCTTTTCAACATTATTACCATATGATTATCAACCCATTTATTAATATTGATTATTTCTTATATTTATACAATTAAAATTGCTTTAAAAAAATACAAAACCAAACTAGTAAACTAACAATTACTAGGTTTTATTTATAAGATATAAAGATGAAAACATTACAACAATGGTATGCTTTATATGCCGAAAACCATCAGAATAAAACAAATCAAAAAATACATTTTTTTTGTGTGCCTGCTATTTATTTTAGTGTTATTGGCCTTTTTATGAGTATTCCACCCAATTTAATTTCAAATTTCACAAAAATAAATAATCCATTTTTAGAAAATTGGGCATCACCAGTTTTAATTTTGGCACTTTTTTTTTACTTATGGCTATCATTTTCTACATTTGTAAGAATGCTAACTTTTTCCATTTTGTGTCTTGTTGGTAATTATTTTTTATCCACTATATTTTCTTTAATCTATAGTTCATTAATAATTTTCATTTTGGCTTGGGTTGGACAATTTTATGGTCATAAAATTGAAGGTAAAAAACCTTCATTTTTAAATGATCTACAATTTTTATTAATTGGACCTGCATGGGTTTTTGAAAAACTTGCTAAAAAAAACTAAGTATCAAATGAAACTACTTTTAAAATTACTAATTTTAATAAATATCAACGTCATTTATTCACAACAGGAATTTGAGATATTAAATACATCAATAAATTCTAAGTACGCTGAATTGGGCGCGTTATTTTTAAATAATAATAAAGTACTTTTCGCAACTTCAAAAAAACTAGAAACAGATAAACCGTTTTCTAAAAACAGACGAAAGCATAACAGAGAACTTTATTTAGAAATATTTCAAGGGCAAGTTGATGAGAAAGGTGATATAAAAGTTCTTTCAAGTTTTTCAAAAGATGTCTATAATAAATTTTTTGAATTTGATATTTGTTTTACTCCAGATTATAAAAATATCTATTTTACCTGGAATAATTTTTATATGGTTCAAGAGAAAAATGCCTCGCCTGTGAAACAGGCACTATACCTTTTTAAAGCTAATATTGATAGTAATTTCAATTTATCAAATATTCAACCCGTTAGATTTAATAGCAAAGACTATTCAAATAGAAGTCCAAGAGTTACTCCAAATGGAAAACATCTGATTTATTCATCAAATATGAAAAATGGTTTTGGAAAATATGATTTATATATTGTGGACATTTTAAGTAATGGCAGCCATAGCACCCCTAGAAACTTAGGACCAAACATTAATTCATTTGAAACCGAAATGTATCCATTTATAGATGAAAATAATACGCTTTATTTTTCATCTTATGGTCATCAAGAAAATGGAAGATTAAATATTTATAAAAGTGAATTTATAGATGGAGCATATCAAGTTCCTGAAAAATTACCTGCTCCAATAAATAGTGGGTCAGATGATTTTGGTTTTGTAATTAACCCAACAGACAATACAGGTTTTTTCACCTCTAATAGAAAAGGAGGTAAAGGAGATGTTGATGTATATGCTTTTAAACCAAAAGAAATAGAGTGTAATCAGCATATTTCAGGAATAATACGGAATGCTGCAAATGGTAAGTTACTTGATAATGTTTCTGTGAATATTTATCAAAATAATGAGGTGTTAGATACTTTAAATTTAGGAAATGGTGTAAAATACAAGTATAAATTAAATTGTAATGAATCTTATTTGTTCGTATTTAAAAAGGATGGTTTCGAAGATTTAAAAGTAGAATTATCTACAACTGATAAAGATTTAATTAAAATTAATAAGGATGTTAAACTAGCACCAATTATTTGTGATCAGATTGTTTTAGGGAATGTTTACAATAAATCAACCAACCAACCATTAGAGAATGTAAAAGTTAAAATTTATAATAACGATAAATTAATAGATTCTCAAATCATACAAAGTGATACTGAGTTTAGTTTTTCATTAAAATGTAACGAAACCTATAAAATTGTAGCTGAAAAACAGTTTTTCTCTTCCTCTGAAATTGAATTTAACACAAATGATGTTCATGAAACAGAAATAATCCAATCTCTACAACTCGCACCGATAATATGTACACAGCTTATTTCAGGTGTTGTACTAGATAAAGAAACTAAGCTACCCCTTTCAAATTCTACCGTTAAAATTTATAAGAATAATAAATTAATTGATTCTATAAAAACGGATTCCAATGCTAATTATAATTATAAATTAGATTGTAGTCATTCATATAGACTGGTTGCTTCACAACTAAATTACTCCAATGATATAACTGCTATTCAAACCTCCAGAAGTATGAATAAAGAACTTACAAATACATTCTACCTGGAATCGAACGTTGAATTTGTAACAGTTAGGGAACAAAAAATGATTAAAACAAAACCAATTTATTTCGATTTAAATGAAGCTCGTATAAGGAAGGATGCTAGTATTGAACTTGATAAGGTTATCAATATTTTAATTAAATATCCTACCATAAAACTTGAAATTAAATCGCATACAGATAGTAGAGCTCCAGATAATTACAATATGAACCTTTCAGATAAAAGAGCAAAATCTACTATTAGATATATAATTAATAGTGGCATTGATCCAAACAGAATAACAGGACGTGGTTACGGTGAATCCGAATTAATTAATAAGTGTACAAATGGTATAAAATGTTCAGAAGATGAACACCAGTTGAACAGAAGAACCGAATTTATTGTTATTGATGAATAATATAGAAATTTATTTTATAGTTAACAGTGATAATTTCACAATTTAAGAATAATCTTAGAAGTGAGTAACTCTCCAAAAACACATTAATTCACATATAAAATCAACATTGATGTTGGAATATTTGTTGTTAAAAACAATACACTAATTGAATTTCTAATTTATCTTTCATTGCTTTGATAATTCCTAACATATTATTATTAATTTATTATTTCGTATATTACATACTGTAACTCACTGATTAACAATACAAATATGGAGTTTACATTTTCATACAAGTAAATATTTTACTTAATAAATCATCCCCACAGAGCAAAAATATTTAATTATTATTAAGCTCTTAAAATGAAATTTTATTTAAAATTCTTTTTTTTAATGACGGTAAACTTCTTATTCTGTATGCAGCAAGAATATGAAGTTCATAATATGTCTATAAATTCAAAATATGCAGAATTAGGGGTTACCTTCACAGCAACCAATAAATTGGTCTTTGCTTCTTCAAAAAAACTTTTAACAGACAAACCGTTTATTAAAAACCGAAGAAAACATAATAGGGAATTATACTTAGCCCTTTTTGAGGGATCTATTGATCAAAATGGGAATATTATTAAACCCAAACTCCTCTCAAATGAAATCTTCAACAAGTTTTATGAATTCGATTTTGATTTTACACCAGATTTAAAAAAAATCTATTTTACATCTATTAACAACAATTCAGAGAAATCTAAAAAAACTTTAAACATTTTTTCAGCTAATTTCAACAAGAATTTTCACCTCTCAAATATTACCCCCCTTAGATATAACAGTAGGTCATACTCTTTGAGAAACCCAAAAGTTTCAAAAGATGGTAAACACTTATTTGTTAGTTCTAACATGGAAAATGGTTTTGGTGAATATGATCTATATGTTTTAGATATATTGGACAGCGGAAGTCACGGGCCACCAAGAAATTTAGGACCAAATATTAATACGGTAAAATCAGAATTATTTCCGTTCATAGATGAACACAATACGCTCTATTTTTCATCTTATGGTCATGACAATAGTGACAATCTAAATATTTATAAAAGTGAATTGGTTGATGGTATTTATCAGAAACCTAAAAAATTACCATATCCCATAAATAGCCTATCAGATGATTTTGGATTCGTAATAAATTCGGAAGGAAATAGAGGATACTTTACTTCCAATAGAGAAAATGGAAAAGGAGATGTTGACATATATACTTTTAAACCAAAACCTAAAAAATGCTTTCAAACTTTATCTGGTTCAATATTTAATACTGAAAACGGTGAGCAACTTGATAATACTGAAATTACTTTAATTTCAAATAATAGCATAAATGATAGAAAAAAAATTAGTCGAAATTTTGAGTTTAAACTTAAATGTAAGAAAACTTATAAATTAAATATTGAAAAAAATGGTTTTCAAACTCTTAAATATATGTTTAAAACTACCGGTAATACTGATCACTTACCTAAAAAAGATTTCCACTTATATCCTGTTAATTGTAATCAAGTATTAACGGGTATTGTTTTTGATAAAAATACTGGAAAGCCACTAACAAAATCAAAACTTAAACTCTTTAAACATAATAAATTAGTAGATTCTTTACTTACAGATCATAACTCCAAATATAGATTTACATTAAATTGTAATACTCCTTATAGATTAACTATTTCTTCAAACAATTATGTCTCTGAGATTGAAACTTTTAGAACATCTAATATTTTAAACAATAACATTTCTAAAAATTTTTACTTAGAAAGCAATATTGAATTTATTATAATTAGAGAACAAAAAATGGTGTATATTGAACCTATTCAATTTGAATTAAATGAGGCTAATCTCAGAAATGATTCAAAAAAAGAGCTTATTAAAGTAATAAATATATTAATAAAATATCCAACAATTAAGCTTGAAATTAATTCACATACTGACAGTAGAGCACCCGATAGTTATAATTTAAACCTTTCAAACAATAGGGTTAAATCTATAAAGAAATACTTAATAGCAAAAGGCATCGACCAAAATAGAATTAGTGGACGTGGATATGGCGAAACACTTCTTCTCAATAAATGTACAAATGGTGTAAAATGTTCAGAAGATGAGCACCAATTAAACAGAAGAACCGAATTTATTGTTATTAATGAATAAATTATAAATATGCTTCCTTTCTTTTTTTATAACTTTAGAAAATGAAGCCTACATTTTTTAAAAACATTTTTGAGTTACGAGAATGGCTATCTAAAAATCACGCCATTAAAAAAGAATTATGGCTTGGATATTTTAAAAAGAAATCTCCAAAGTATAATTTTTCCTGGTCAGAATCCGTCGATGAATTAATTTGCTATGGCTGGATTGATGGTTTGCGAAAAACTATTGATAAGGAACGTTACATGATTAGAATTACTCCCAGAAGACCATCAAGTAACTGGAGTGCTGTTAATATTGAAAAGGCCAATAAATTAATTAAACAAAACCTTATGAAAGAAGCAGGGTTAAAAGCTTTTAAACTTAGGCTTGAAAAGAAATCCAAAGTTTATTCTTTTGAAAAAACAACTGCAGAACTTTCTGAAGAATTTCAGAATGTATTTAAAAAGAATAAACAAGCTTGGAGTTTTTACAACTCACTTTCACAATCTATAAAAAAACAATGTAATTGGTGGATTATGAGTGCCAAAAAAGAAGAAACCCGATTAAAAAGGTTTCGTATATTAATGGAATATTCTAACAAGAAAGAAAAAATTCCTCAATTTAACTGGACAAAAAAAAAGCCTCTTTAAAGAGGCTTTTTTTTGATATAAATACTATTATAAGTTACTTAAACTTGTTTTTAAAGTTTCAACCTTAGCTAAGGCATCAGCTTCTTTTTGTCTTTCTATTTTTATTACCTGCTCTGGCGCGTTATTAACAAAACGCTCATTACTTAATTTCTTTTGAACAGATTTCAAAAAGCCTTCAATATATTTAAGCTCCTCCTCTATTTTTGCCTTTTCTTCTTCAACATTTATATCAGAAGTCATAGGAATGAAATATTCATTAGATTTTACTCTAAAACTAAGTGCTCCATCAACTTTTTCGGTAACATATTCAATGGAAGATAAATTTCCAAGTTTTTGAATAATCGCATCCAAATCTTTATTTGAGTTTTCATTATTCAGCACAAATAATTCAATAGAATTTTTAAAAGCTATGTTTTTATCTTTTCTAATAGTTCTAATATTTGAAATAACTTCACTAGTAAACTTGAAATCATTAATCAACGATTCATTTACATTATTTATTTTAGGATATTCCGCAATAATTAAAGCTTCTTCATTAGTTCTTTCAGTTATTTCTTGCCAAATTTCTTCAGTTAAGAAAGGCATAAAAGGATGTAATATCTTTAAATTACTTTCTAAAAACTCAATCACTGCTTTCATCGTTTTAGCATCAATTGGTTGTTGATAAGCTGGTTTTACCATTTCTAAAAACCATGATGAGAAATCATCCCAAATCAGTTTATAAGTGCTCATAAGCCCTTCACTAATTCTATATTGTTCAAATGATTTTTCTAAATCTAAGAGTGTTTGTTGAAATTTAGCTTGGTACCACTCAATGGCCACTTTAGCTGAATTTGGTTGTACAATTGTTTCATCTACTTCCCAACCTTTAATTAAACGAAATGAATTCCAAATTTTATTAGAGAAATTACGACCTTGTGCACATAATTCTTCATCAAATAATAAATCATTTCCAGCAGCAGAACATAATAACATTCCTACTCTTACACCATCTGCTCCATATTTCTCCATTAATTCAATTGGATCTGGAGAATTCCCAAGTGATTTCGACATTTTTCTACCTTTACCATCACGCACAATTCCTGTAAAATATACATTGGTAAAAGGTTTCTCATTTTTGAATTCGTAACCTGCAAAAATCATACGAGCTACCCAAAAGAAAATAATATCTGGTCCTGTTACTAAATCGTTCGTTGGATAATAATATTCAATCTCTTTATTATCTGGATTGTTTATACCATCAAAAACTGAAATTGGCCATAGCCATGATGAAAACCATGTATCCAAAGCATCGGGATCCTGAGTCATCTCAGCCACTGATATTTCTTTTCCTAATTTTTCTGAAGCCAATTTTGCAGCCTCTTCTATTGTTGATGCTATCACAAAATCATTTACACCATCTCCATAAAAATATGCAGGAATTTGATGTCCCCACCAAAGTTGACGAGAAATATTCCAATCTCTAATATTTTCTAACCAATGACGATAAGTACTATTATAATGTTTTGGGAAAAAGTGAATTTCTTCATCTTCCAAAACAGCTTTTAAAGCTGGTTCAACAATGGTATCCATTTTTAAAAACCATTGGGCTGAAATTTTGGGTTCAATAACTTCTTTTGTTCTTTCTGATGTTCCAACTTTATGCAAATGCTGTTCAATTTTCACCAAACAACCTATTTTTTCTAATTCTTTTGTAATCTCCTTGCGAACTACAAATCTATCTTTACCTTCATAATGTAATCCAAACGAATTTAAAGTGGCATCATCATTAAAAATATCAATAACTTCTAAATTATGCTTTTCCCCTAATGCTTTATCGTTTTGATCATGTGCAGGAGTAACTTTTAAACAACCTGTACCAAATTCAACATCAACATATTCGTCTTCAATAATTGGAATAACTCGGTTTGCAATTGGTACAATAGCCTTCTTACCTTTCAAATGAGTAAAACGTTCATCATTTGGGTTTATACATATAGCGGAATCTCCTAAAATAGTTTCAGGACGAGTCGTTGCAATTGTTAAAACATCGTCACTTCCTTCAATTTTATAGTTTACATAGTATAAATTTCCTTGTTTTTCTTCAAAAACCACTTCTTCATCAGACAAGGTCGTTTTAGCTGCTGGATCCCAATTTACCATTCTATATCCTCGGTAAATTAATCCTTTATTATACAAATCAATAAATACTTTAGAAACAGCTTCACTTAAATCTTCATCCATTGTAAACTTAGTACGTTCCCAATCACAAGAGGCACCTAGTTTTTTTAATTGTTCTAAAATTATTCCACCGTGCTCATCTGTCCAATCCCAAGCGTGCTTTAAAAATTCTTCACGAGTTAAATCGGATTTATTAATCCCTTGCTCTTTTAACTTAGCAACTACTTTTGCCTCTGTAGCAATTGATGCATGATCTGTACCGGGCACCCAACAAGCATTAAAACCTTTAAGTCTGGCTCTTCTTATTAATACATCCTGAATAGTATTATTTAACATATGCCCCATATGCAAAACACCTGTAACGTTTGGTGGTGGAATTACAATTGTATAAGGCTCTTTTTCATTTGGAGTTGAATGAAAATAATTATTTTTCATCCAGTAATCATACCATTTATTCTCAATATCCTGAGGGTTGTATTTTGTAGCTAAACTCATTGTGGTCTAATATTTGTAATATAATCTGCAAATGTACAATTATAAGACTTAACATAAAATTTTTTGAAAGCTTAAAAAAATAACTAACTTTACACTTTAAATACTAAAATTATGAAAAGAATATTGACACTATTATTTATTGGATTTTTAACATTCTCAATAAATGCACAACAAAAAGAAGTAACTAAGCCTGTACAAGATCCCAACGCTCCTGTATTTAAATTTGACAGTGAAGTTATTGATTATGGTAAGATTGATTTAAACTCTAATGGAGTGCGCGTATTTAAATTTACAAATTCTGGAAAATCTCCATTGGTAATTACAAATATTAAATCTAGTTGTGGTTGTACAGTTCCCAAAAAACCAACTGAACCAATTATGCCTGGTGAAACAGGAGAAATTGAAGTGAAGTATGCTACAAATAGAGCTGGTGGTTTTTCAAAAATGATTACCGTAAATTCCAATGCATCAGAACCTGTAAAAAGGCTAAGAATTAAAGGTATTGTTATTAAGCCTGAATCTTCAGTAGCAAAAAAGAAAGCATTTATTTCTTCTTAATATAATAATTATAAAAAAACAAAAAAAAGGCTTTCCTTAAGGAAAGCCTTTTTTTATTTAATTCAACATATTTTTTAACCTAAACCTATATTCATAATCCTTCCCTTCACGTTCAATAACTAAATTGATTTTTTTTCCTTCCTTTTGATAAAATTTCTCAACTATTTCTTCTAGTTCCATTTCATGAGCATATTTGCCATTTATCTTAATTATAATATCATTTATCTGTAATCCTGCTAATGCAGCAGGTGAATTCTTTTGTATTTTATAAACCTTATATGCATTTTTAAACGTGTACTTATATTGATAGCTAAGAACTACAACATTCTTTTCATTTGTGCTATAATTTTCGGACAACTCAAAATTAGTATTATCGCGTTCTTTCACCAATATTTTCCCATAATAAACCAATTCTAAACCACTCATATTATATCGGAAGGGTTCATTAAAAGAGCTCCCTTTTCTTAAGGTCATTTTTTTTCCTTTATAATCAAAAGTTACAGTAAATCTTTTTAAAATATTTGCACCAACACTTCCATTGCGTTTTTTAAATTTCATAGCCTCTGCTATGGAAGCTGAATCTGGGTAAGATACTGTAGGTTTTTTCAGTTCAAACCGCCCAATAATCAAACTATTTATAATAGCTCTTTTCCCATAAATGGCACCACTTAAGCCTTCACCTAAAAAATCATCGAAATACTTTTCAGGAGCTAATATATCGGGGTGACTATTTTCAAAAAGCCACATAGAATCACTCCCACCAGAATCTATTAACAATTTAACTGGTGTCACCTTATTCGGATTCTTACTAAGTTTTGCCTCAACATTTATATAAGGTTTTAATTTATCAAACTCCAAATTTAATGTTTCACATTTTCTGCAATTTGGGTATTCATATAATTTAGAATCATAAAACGTAATTCTTTTATTTGAATAGCTAATTTTGACTACAAAATCCTTCAATAAATCATAGCCAATAATTCCATGAATAGTAGTTCCTAACTTGGAAGACAAATCGAAACTATCATCAAAAATCACATATAACTTTTGATCAATACCTTCAACATTTCTTATTTTAAAATTATTGCCTTGAGATAAAATAGCATCAATAGCTTCTTCCTCCCCTAACCCCTTTAATTTAACCTTTTTAACATTATGAAGAGGAACTGAATCCTGTTTGTTAATATTAAAAAGAATAGTAGATCCCACTCCTGAATCTAAAATAAAATTTAGTTTTTTACCATTTACTTCAATAGGAATGATAACTAAATTACTGTTTAACTTAAATGAAATTGACTGCTTTTTTAAATTATTTTTTAGACTAAAATTGTTCTGAGCACGTGCTAAAAATGAACAAAAAAATATTAAAAATATAACTATTAAGTATTTAAAGTTGTTTACCAATTTAGTTGGGTTTTAGAATTAAATGAAAACTACAAAATCTGCTATTAAATATACAACTTTTATGAAAACTTTAACGGTGAACAAATTCATTTAAAATGAACGTTTTCTAAAATATATTTTGCAATTTTGTGTAATAATTTTTGAAAAGAAAACAACAATGCCAACAATATCTATAAAAGGGAAAAATATGCCCGAATCACCAATTAGAAAATTGGTTCCTTATGCTGAAAACGCAAAAAAAAGAGGGGTTGAAGTGTTTCATTTAAACATTGGACAACCTGATATAAAAACACCAGATGTTGCACTTGAAGCTATCAAAAACAATACAGTTGATGTATTAGCTTATAGTCGATCAGAAGGTTCAGAAGAATACCGCCAAAAAATTGCTGATTATTATGTTAAAAACAACATTAATGTAAATGCAAACGAAATTATTGTAACTACTGGAGGCTCAGAGGCTCTTTTATTTGCAATGGGAAGTATTACCGATCCAGGCGATGAAATTATTATTCCTGAACCTTTTTACGCGAACTATAACGGTTTTTCAACTGCCTCTGGTGTAAAAGTTGTTCCAGTAATATCAAAAATTGAAGATAATTTTGCTTTGCCAAAAATTGAAGAGTTTGAAAAATTAATTTCTTCAAAAACAAAAGCAATTCTGATATGTAACCCAGGAAATCCAACTGGTTACCTTTACTCAAAAGAAGAAATGCAAAAACTTGCAGAGGTCGTTAAAAAACATGATTTGTTTTTAATCTCTGATGAAGTTTATAGAGAATTCGTTTATGACAACGATGTTAAACATCAATCGGTTTTAAGTGATTTCGGACTAGAGGATCATGGAATTATTATTGATTCTGTTTCGAAACGTTACAGCATGTGTGGTGCTCGTATTGGGTGTTTAGTAGCTAAAAATAAAGAAGTTCTAAATACGGTAATGAAATTTGCTCAGGCTAGATTAAGCCCACCTACTTTTGCTCAAATAGCAAGTGAAGCAGCTTTAGATACGCCACAATCATATTTTGACGAGGTGATTGTTGAATACAAAGATAGAAGAGATACTTTAATTACTGAATTAAACAAAATTGACGGTGTTAGAGTAGCAACTCCAAAAGGTGCATTTTACTGCGTGGTTGAATTGCCTGTTGATGATTCAGATAAATTTGCACAATGGTTACTAGAAAGTTTCAATGTAAATAATCAAACCATTATGGTTGCTCCTGCTGCAGGTTTTTATTCAACAAAAGGAATTGGAACAAACCAAGTAAGAATTGCTTATGTATTGAAAAAAGAAGATCTAATTGCTTCAGTTAACATCTTAAAAGAAGCTCTACTGGCATACAACAAAAAATAATTGAAAATACAAAAAAACATATCTTTAAAACAGTACAACACGTTTGGCATTGATGTAAATGCCAAACGTTTTGCCACAGTTAATTCTGTTATCGATTTAAAAAATATTATTACCAATGAAAAGGATATTTTTTTATTAGGAGGAGGTAGTAATATGCTTCTAACCTCAGATATTGAAAAACTTGTAATTCATTTAGATTTAAAAGGAATTATTGTTAACAATACTGAAAAAAACACTGTTTATGTTACAGCTGAAGCAGGTGAAAACTGGCATGAGTTTGTACTTTGGTGTATTTCACAAAATTATGGTGGACTTGAAAACCTTTCTTTGATTCCTGGAAATGTTGGCACCTCACCTATTCAAAATATTGGTGCTTATGGTGTTGAAATAAAAGATACTTTTTTTCAATTAGAGGCTTTAAATATTGAAACTGGTAAAACCAAAATTTTCACAAAAGAGGATTGTAATTTTGGCTATAGAAATTCCGTTTTTAAAAATGAAGTTAAAGGCAAGTTCATTATATTAAATGTGACTTTTAAGCTGACTAAAAACAACCACAATATCAATATATCTTACGGCGCTATAAAAGCTGGTTTAGAGAACAAAAGCAATCCTTCCATAAAAGAAATTTCAGATGTTATAATTGCTATTAGAGAAAGTAAATTACCAGATCCTGAAAAAATTGGTAATAGTGGTAGCTTCTTTAAAAATCCTGTTATAAGCAATAAAGCATTTCAAATTTTACAGAAATCCTATCCTGAGATTCCACATTATATTGTCACCAAAGATGAAATTAAGGTTCCTGCTGGCTGGCTAATTGAACAATGTGGTTTTAAGGGTAAACGAATAGGAGATGCCGGAGTTCATGATAAACAAGCACTAGTTTTAGTAAATTATAATAATGCAACCGGTGAAGAAATATTTAATTTAGCCAAAAATGTTAAACAAACGGTTAAGAATAAATTTAATATTGATTTAGATATTGAAGTGAATATTTTTTAAGTAATCAATATCTTTTTTAATTCTTCAATTACATAATCAATTTCTTCAATAGTATTAAATTTACTAAAAGAAAATCTAACTGAAGTTTTTATGGCTTCTTGTTCAGAAAGAATTGAATTTAACACGTGAGATCCTTTATTACTACCGCTTTGACAAGCGCTTCCACCTGAAACTGCAATTCCTTTTAAATCAAGATTAAACAGCAACATTGAATATTCTTTTGCAAAACGAACATTTAAGATGATGTAACTACTTTTTGATTCACTTTCAGAGTTGCCATTAAATTCAACGTTTTTAAAATTATTTTTAAGTTCTTTAATGAAATAACTCTTAATATTTTGAATATAAGCAGTTTCTTCTTCCATATTTGAACAAGCAATATCTAACGCTTTCTCCATTCCTAAAATACTATGAATATTTTCAGTTCCTGCTCTTGCCCCTCTCTCTTGCTCACCTCCAAGTAAAATTGGTTGAACACCAAAACCTCTTTTTATATATGCAAAACCAACTCCTTTTGGTCCATGAAATTTATGTGCACTTGCTGCAAAAAAATCAATTGGAGTCTTTTTAATATCAATTTCAAAATGTCCAATTCCCTGTACTGTATCAGAATGAAATAATGCATTATATTCAATGCATAAATCTGACACACACCTTAAATCAAGTAAATTGCCAATTTCATTATTAACGTACATTAAACTCACTAATTTTTTAGCATCATTTTTTTGAAGCAACTCTTCTAAATGATTAATATCTACCGATCCGTTCTCATCTATATTTACCCAATAAACAATTATCTTAAACTCCTTTTCTAATTGCTCAATGGTGTGCAGCACTGCATGATGCTCTATTTTTGATGAAATAATAGTTGTAACTCCTAAATTGGTAACAGCATTCCTTAAAATTAAATTATCCGCTTCACTTCCACCAGCAGTAAATACAATTTCATTTGAAGCTGCATTGAATTGTTTTGCAATCTTTTTTCTTGCAGTTTCTACCAATGATTTCGCCTTTCTTCCAATTTGATGAGTTGACGAAGGATTTCCATAAAAATTAACCATTGAAGTGCTAACTGTATCAATAACTTCGGGTAAAATTGGTGTTGTTGCAGCGTTGTCTAAATATATATTTTTCATCAAAAACAAAAGTAAATAAAATAGTTGGTTCCATTTAACGTTCAATTAGTAAAAACACTTATTTTTGTCTTGCAAAATTCTATATAAATGAAAAAACTATTTACACTATTTATTGCTTTCACTCTAATTTCTTGTAACGATGGTAATTTTGACATTCCCGATTTTGAATTTTCTGAAACCGTAAATAATTGTGGTGAATACACTCTATACCGTACTAATGATGAAGAAACTGAGGTTATTATTTTAACGCTAACTCCATCTAATTTAGGTACAACAGAGGGAGAAAAAAATATTGATATTTCATCAAGTGTTAGTGTTGTATATAGAATTTTTGATAGTGCTATTGGAACCGCATATTTTTGTCAGGATATTCCTCCTTCTACTCCAAATGTTTTAAAGGATATAATTGCCGAAAGCGGATCTATTAAAATTAACACAACACCAATACTAGCTGGTACGGAAATTACGGGTTATACCTATTCAATTGTTATTGAAGAATTGCTCTTTAATGATGACAAAGAAAGAATTTATTTTGAAAGTTTTGATTTTGGAGAATTAGAAATTAATCTTTAACATTCTGATAAATATAAATTTCAGTGGCTCCTAAACCATATTTTTTGTAGGATGCTTCATAAGATCTAACATGATAGTTTTTAAATAAAAAATCTAATTCCGATTTTAAAACACCTGCTCCTACACCGTGTATAAAAACTACTTTTGGAATTCTATTTCTAATGGCAAATTCTAATTTATGTTTTGCTTCATTAATTTGTAGGTTTAACATATCATAATTATCCATTCCTTTAGTTGATTTTGTTAAATTATGAATATGTAAATCAACTTCCATTGGAGGAGTTTTGTCGGGTTTGGAATCAGATTTAAATTTAGAAACATTCCTTCTTTTAGGTTGTTCATTCTTCTTTTCCAATAAACTCTCATTTGAAATATCACTATATTTAGATAATTCAGATTGGTTCTCTTTTACATTAACAAGTTCCTTGGGTAAATATTCCATTGGAAAACCATCAGCAGTTTCAATTATTATTTTATCATCCTTAAATGCAATAACTTTTCCTTTTATAACATCATCTAAAACAGAAACTGTATCGCCAATACTAAAACTCATTAAGATAACTTTTTATTAATTTTATAGAAATAATGGCGCAAATTTAAAATATTAAATTTGTTTAAAGTCAAAACTATGCTAGAAACTGTATCAATAAAAACAGAATTATTTTTTAAAAATGCTTTAATAGATTTAAAGCTCGACAATTCGAGACTGGAATTACTTAAATCAATTGCGCTTTTTATTAGTGATGAAATACAGACTAGGAATAAAATAAACATAAATTTTATTAGCCCTCATAATAGCCGAAGAAGCCAATTATTACAAATTTGGGGTAATTATGCTGCTCATTACTTTAAACTTAAAAACATTAAAACATTCTCAGGAGGTACTGCGGTTACTTCATTTTACAGAAACACAGTTAAAACACTGCAAGAGGTTGGCTTCAAATTTCAAATTTCAGAATTCTCACATCAAAATCCTAAATATATTATTAGTTATGAAAATTGCGCAACCCCAATAAAAGGTTTTTCAAAATATTTTGATGATAGTCACAATGAAAAACCATTTATAGCTATCGTGAGTTGTTCAAAAACCGAAAAAAACTGTCCTATAATTTCAGATACAATTAAGCGATTTAGTTTGCCATTTAGTGACCCCAAAATTTATGATAACACACTAAATAAGGCTGAAAAATATTTAGAAAGCAATAAACAAATAGCAGGTGAAATTCATTATATATTTAAAATTATAAAACAAAACATTTAATTTTATTACTTTTAAGAAAAATTAGATTTTTTTGGACAAAATAATATCATTTTTAGAACAAAACTTACTTTCTTGTTCCTGGAAACAATACTTAAATCAAGAATGCATGGGCTGTGGAATGCAGCGTGCTATTTTACTTTTATTAAAAGGTGAATTTGTTGCTTCTATTAAGATGTATCCTGCCTTAATTACTTTACTATTCATGTTTGTATATTTGGGTTTACATTTAAAGTTTAACTTTAAAAAAGGACATGTTGTTCTTCTTTATTTGTTCTATTTTAATGTTGTATTAATTATTTCAAATTATCTCCTAAAAATTATTTAATCAATCTTATAACAAACTATGGAAAAACAAAAATTACCCAATGCAACAAGCTCATTAGTATTTGGAATTGTATCAATTGTAACGGCGTGTTGCTGCTTTGGATTACCAGGTGTAATCTTTGGTGTTATTGGTTTAAATCAATCAAAAAAAGCTATTGCACTAAACGAAGAAGATCCAACATTATATGACGGAGTTGGAAATGCAAATACTGGAAAGATTACATCAATAATTGGTATAGTGTTAGGAGCCTTGGCTATTCTACAAATTTTATTTTCAATTTTTATTAGTGGTACTTTTGGGGAGCAAATGGAGCTAATTAAAGAAGCTATAGAACAGGCACAATAAAAATTTTATTTAATGAAACTGAAATATATAGGAATGCTCATACTTGGAATTGGTTTGGCATTCCTATATTTTTATATAAATCCGAGTACAGTAAATTTTTTACCTAAATGTACACTGTATCAAACTACAGGAATATATTGCCCAGGATGCGGCAGTCAACGAGCTACTCATCACTTATTAAATTTAAATATTACAGGAGTATTACAACAAAATATTTTGTTTGTTGTTGGCTTGATTATTTTTGGATATTATTTAACCATAAAGGGAGTAAATTATTTCTTTAAAAAGAATATTTATTTATATACTCAAAACAAAAAGGTTCAAATAGCAATATTTCTATTTATTTTAGTTTTTTGGATTTTAAGAAATAGTCCCGAATATCCATTTAATCTTTTGGCTCCAAATTAACCTTTTTAAAAAGTACCTACTAAACCAATTGTTCGAGGTCCTGCTTTAAGATTCCAAGATATATTACGTGCTTCCCTGTTTTTTTTATTACCCTTTAAGAAATTATCAATTCCATCAACAATTACAACACTTAAAACCATACCTAAAGTTACATCGGTTAACCAATGTGCCCCTTCCCATAGTCTGGAAACCGGAGCAATTAATCCAACAGCATAAATTCCACTTTTCACCCATAAATTATCAAACTGACGTGCAATGGCATGTGAGGCAGTAAATGATAAAATAGCGTGACCCGATGGAAATGAATGATAGCCAGATTCTTTACTCATGAATTTGTATTTACGACTTCCAACACCTTGTGAGGGACGTGCTCTACCAAATGCATTTTTACTTATTGTTTGAATTAATCCTGTAGCAACTGCTGAAGAAATAATTAAAACACCTGTATGCCTAAATTCATCATTTTTAACGAGTAAACCATATCCATAAATCCCAGCTGAAATCATAAAAAAGTTTTGTGGACTCCCATAATACCAACCAATTTCTTTTAGCATTTGAGGAGCCTTTTCTTCTTGATTCACAAAAAACTCACTAGTTTGCTCATCATAAATATACATTAAAGCAGTTCCTGTAGCAATACCACTAAAAGTAAGCCAATCATCTTTCTGCCATTTAAATGGCTGAGTATATGCATGCTTTATCCCTCCAAAAATAGATTTGCTATCCTCCTTTAATAAAGACCATGTTGATTCCTTTACCTTTGGTTTAATTATTTCTTGTGAATTTGCACTAATAATAAAAAGTGTAATCATTAATGCCGAAAAAATGTACTTCAATTTTGTTAAAATCATTTAGCAAAATTAGCAAAAAAAGGCCTATTAACTATACTACATTCTGTTTATTAAAATAGGTTTTAATTACAAACAACTGAACTAATACTAAAACTGAAAACAAAATAAAACTTAAGGTAAACGTTCTTGAAAAGTTAATATGCTTAAATAAGTCTATTTCTGAAAGCTCATTTAATACATTTATATCTAATGTAGATATTAAATAAAAATTTAATGTAGAACCAGTAAACACATATACAGTTAATGCCAAAAACAATACAATTATTAATACCCAAACAGATTTAGGCATTAAAGGTTTATAAATAATTAATCGTGATTTTTCATTTTCAACCTCAACTGATTTCATCACATTCATTACAAAATCATGAGATGGAACGTCCTTATCTATTTCATTCATTACAAATGCTGTAAACTCCTCTATGTTTTTTTCATCCTTCATATTAAATCTATGGTTCTTGGTTCAATAACATGTTTTAAAAATACTGCTAATTTTTTTCGTGATCTATATAATTTAACTTTTATATTATCTTCTGATAAATTTATAATTTTTGATATTTCCTTTATTGGTAATTCTTCAAAATAAAATAAGGTTAAAATAGTTCGTTCATCCTCATTCAATTTTAAAAGTGCTTTTGAAATCACTTTTTTTCGTTCTTTTTCATGAAGATATTCTAATCCTCCTTGAATTTCAGATAAATTACCAATTTTTAAATCGTCAATATTTTCATTATTAGAAAATCTCTTATTTCTTTTTACAGCATCTAAACTTGCATAATAAGCAATTTTATAAACCCATGTTGAAAATTTAGATTCTCCTTTAAAGCTACTCAAATTTTTATAGGCCTTTACAAATGAATCCTGAGATATTTCCTCTGCCTCTTCTCTATTTTTAACTATTTTTATACTTAATGTATACACCATATTCTTATACCTTTCTACTAAAATAGCAAAGGCATTAACGTTACCATTTAACGTTTGTTTGATATAATACTCGTCTGGTTTGGTGTTCATTTTTAATGTATGACGAAAATAAAGTTGGGCTGGTTACAATTTAACACAATTAAATTTATTTATTTTTTTTTGTAACCTAGCAATTAAACTCATCGTCATACCAAATGAAACACATTATAAACTTTAAATTCATATAATATGGAAGCAGTACTAGTATTTATATCATTATTCGTGGTAATTTTTGGAATTTTTTATTTGCATTATTCAACAAGAAACAAAGAACGTTTGGCACTTATAGAGAAAGGCGCCGAAGCAAGTATTTTCTTTAGTGCAAAAGCACAGAAAAAAACAAATGTTCCAATTTGGAAAGTTTTAATATTAAACTTATCTGTACTATTAATGGGAATTGGTGCTGGAGTATTTATAGGGTCAGTACTAAATGCCTATACTTTAATTGAAGAAGGTGTTGCTTTTACTGGCTCCATATTTTTAATGGCTGGTCTTGGGTTATTTATAGGATTTATACAATCGAAAAAATTAGTAGAAAACGTATAATTCAAAAATATTACGCATAAAAAAAGCACCTTAAAGGTGCTTTTTTTTATATCTATAATAAATTCTTATTGATCGAAATCTGTATCCAAATTTATATAATCTAAGAATTCTCTCTTCGTATCTTTTTCTTTGAATTTACCTCCAAATTCAGAAGTAACCGTACTACTTACAATATCTCTTACGCCACGTGAGTTTACACATAAGTGTTTTGCATCAATAACACAAGCAACATCATCTGTTCCCAGAGCCTCTTGTAAAGCCTGAACTACTTGCATTGTTAAACGCTCTTGAACTTGAGGACGTTTAGCATAATAATCTACAATTCTGTTCATTTTAGAAAGGCCAATAACATTTCCTTTTGAAATATAAGCAACATGTGCTCTACCAACAATTGGAAGTAAATGATGCTCACAAGTTGAATAAACAGTAATATTTTTTTCAACAAGCATTTCACCATACTTATAGTTATTGTCAAAAGTTGAAAGCTTTGGTTTATTTGAAGGATTTAATCCTCCAAAAATTTCATTCACATATGCTTTAGCAACTCTTCTTGGTGTACCTTTAATACTATCATCATCCAAATCCATTCCTAAGGTTTCCAATATATCTCTTACACTTGCCTCAATACGAATTCTCTTTTCTTTATCTGAAATTTCAAATGCGTCATCTCGCAAAGGTGTTTTGGCAGAAGATCCTACGTGATCGTCTCCTAATTCATCAATTTTATTTGTCATTACGTTTTTACCTTCAAACATTTTGATTCATTTAGCGTGCAAATTTACAACTTTGTTTTAAAGTTATGCTGTGATTTCAAGTAATTCTTTTAAACTACATACTTGCTGATCACCAGTTTGCATATTTTTTAATGTATAGTTATTATTTTCTATTTCATTTGAACCTACAATTACCACATAAGGAATTTCCCTTCTGTTGGCGTAGTTCATTTGTTTCTTCATTTTAGCACTATCAGGATATAACTCCGATTTTATTCTTTTATTTCGTAATTCCTTTAAAGCTTTCATACAATAAGCAGCTTCATCATTTCCAAAATTAATGAACAATACTTTTGGTTTTGGTAATTCAACAGCATCAAACAAATTTAACTCCTCAAGAACTAAATAAATACGATCTAATCCAAATGAAATTCCAACTCCACTAACATTTTTCAATCCAAAAATCCCTGTTAAATCATCATATCTACCACCACCACCAATAGAGCCAATTTTTACACCTTCAGGTGCCGAAACTTCATAAATTGCACCGGTATAATAATTCAATCCTCTTGCCAAAGTAACATCAATATCTAAATTAGCCGATTGCAATCCTAATGTATCAATATTACTTACAATAAATCTTAAATCTTCAACACCTTTTACCCCCTCTTCAGAAGTAGCAAGCATTTTTTGTAACTGATTTAATTTTTCAAGATTAGTTCCTGTAAAATTAAAAAGTGGTTTCACTTTTAAAATAGCTTCTTCAGAAATTCCTTTTGAAATCATCTCATTTGTAACTCCTTCAGCACCAATTTTATCTAATTTATCTAAGGCAACTGTAAAATCGATTAACTTATCTTTTGCTCCAATAATATCAGCTATCCCTGCCAATATTTTTCTATTGTTAAGTTTGATAGTCGTACCCGTTAACTTTAACTTACTAAAAACCGCATCATACAATTGTACAAACTCAACTTCTTGCCATAAGCCTTTACTTCCAACAACATCTGCATCACATTGATAAAACTCTCTAAAGCGTCCTTTTTGCGGTCTATCTGCACGCCAAACAGGCTGCATTTGATACCTTTTAAAAGGAAACTCAATTTCGTTTTGGTGTTGCACCACATAACGAGCAAATGGCACTGTTAAATCATAACGCAATGCTTTTTCAGAAATTTTAGGTATTATTTTTGAACTTTCTTTTGAAGATAATAGAGATTCATCTACTTTTTTCAAATAATCACCAGAATTCAATATTTTAAATATTAAGCGATCCCCTTCCTCTCCATACTTTCCCATTAAAGTAGAAGAATTTTCAAATGAAGGAGTTTCAATAGGTTGAAATCCATAAGTTTCGAAAACTTCTTTAATTGTAGAAAAAATATAGTTTCGTTGTGCTACTTCCGTAGGTGAAAAATCACGAGTTCCTTTAGGAATGCTTGGTTTTTGTGCCATCTTAAAAAATTAGTTTGCAAATATCTGAAATTAAAAAAACTAATTAAAGTTTTTCCAGCATAGATTTTTCTTTATTAGTTAATGATACGTCCTTTTGGAACTTATCTTTTGTTGGATAAATTGCTAAAATCATAAGAATTAGTATTCCAACTAAAATAAAATAAAAGCTGTTATTCGATTTTAAAACAAAAATAATACACATTAAAGCTGGAAATTCAAGCATTGCCATTCTAAAAATATGCGCAGTACTATATTTTGAAGCCTTATCTAACAATTTAGCATTTTCAGGAATTTGTTTAATTAACTTAGTGTATAAAAACTTGCTTGATAAATTACCAACAAATGCTATTAATATTGCTAAATAAAGAAATGCTTTATCTTCTTTATAAGAAAATATCAAATTTTCATTTGCGTTAATTGCCACATAAGCTCCAAAAACAACTATTACAAATAAAAATCCAAAATGAATAATTTGAAGTGATTTGATGAAATCTTTAGGTTGCCTATTTCTATAACTCATGTTGAATAATTTTAAATTTTATTTCTTGAAAATTTCATTAGCTCTCACTAAATCTTCTGGAGTATCAATTCCAATAGCTATTTGATTTGTTTCAACCATTTTTACCTTTAGTCCGTTTGCTAAAAAACGTAAATTTTCCAATTTCTCTGTAGCTTCCAAAACATTGATTGGCAATTTAGTAAATTTTAATAAAGCTTCTTTCCTAAAAGCATAAATACCAATATGTTTAAAATAAGCTGCTTTAGATTTTTCTCGTGGAAAAGGAATTGGAGATCGTGAAAAATACATAGCAAAGTTATTCTCATCGGTCACAACTTTTACATTATTTGGATTTAAGATTTCTTCTTCATCATCAATTTTAAGCATCAATGAAGCAACATCAATCTCCCGTATTTTATCTTTTTTAAAAACTTGTAGTAAATTTTTTAAAGGCTTTGTTTGCGTAAATGGTTCGTCTCCTTGAACATTTACAACAATATCAATATCTAAATTTTCAACTGCTTCAGCTATTCTGTCACTACCAGATTCATGTTCTTTTAAACTTTTAATTGCTTTTCCTCCATTTGAAACAATTTCATTAAAAATAATATCACTATCGGTTATAACATATACTTCACTAAATAAGTTTGATTGTTTTGTAGCCTCATAAGTTCTTAAAATAACAGATTTCCCTGCTAAGTCTTTCATCAATTTCCCTGGAAATCTACTTGCCTCAAAACGAGCAGGTATCATTGCTATAATTCTCATAAATAATTATCTTTTCAAATGTGTTCTTTTTAATCTACTAATACTGGCATTTAATTCAAATCCAAGCAATAAAATTATTGAGTTTAACCAAACAAACAACATTAAAATCAATAAAGTACCTATTGATCCATACAGTTCATTATAAGTTGCAAATTTTAAAACATAAATAGAAAATAATCTAAACATTAATAAGGTTAAAACCGTAGTTAAAATAGAACCTGGTGTAAAGAATGAATGATGTTTTACTTGCTTTGTTCCATATTTATATAAAAATGAAACAGATACAAATATTAAAACAACAAAAAATAAAAATCGCCCTTTCTCAATCCAAAATACATCATCATCCAACCAGCCCTGAACTTTCAAATTTTGAATTCCAATTTCAAAATAAACTGTCATTGCTACCATTGCTAGAAGTGCCAAAGATAAAAGAATAGCCATTCCCATTGAAATAAAATATTGTCTTAAAATACTTCTCATTTCTTTAACATGGTAGGAGTATTCAAAACCACCTAAAATTGCATTTACCCCATTTGTCATTAAAAATATAGAAGCTATAAATCCAAAGGATAGCAAGCCTCCATACCTATTATTAATAATATCATTTATGACATCATGAACAGAGTCTACCGTTTTTGGAGGTAATAATTTTTCAATCATAAATAAAAAATCCGCTTGAAAATTATCAATAGGTACAAATGGAATTAGAGTAAGAATAAATAGTAAAAATGGAAAAAGTGCCATAAAAAAACTAAATGCAATTCCACCTGCACGAGAAGTTAAAGCTCCTTTAACAATTCCAATTACATACATTTCAATAACATCATACAAAGACAATCCTTGCAAACCTGGAATTTTTATAGTTAACCCCAATTTTACAAACCAATTTAATATTGGAATTTTAAGTAATTTATCTTTCGCAGATTTTATCATTACATAGCTTTTAAGCTAAGATCCATATTATAAACCGAATGAGTTAAAGCACCCGATGAAATATAATCTACACCACATTCAGCATATTTTCTTGCTGTCTCTAGTGTTATGCCTCCTGAAGATTCTGTTTGACAATAATCTCCAATAAGTTCTACAGCTTTTCTTGTGTCTTCATAATTGAAATTATCAATTAATATTCTGTGTACTCCTTTAATCTTAATAATTTCTTCAATTTCTTCAAAACTTCTAGCTTCAACTATGATTTTTAAATCTAGATTCTTTTCTTTTAAGAATTTCTTTGTTTTTTTTATTGCTTTTGAAACACCTCCGGCAAAATCAATATGATTGTCCTTCAACATAATCATATCATATAACGCAAATCTGTGATTTTCACCGCCACCAATTTTAACTGCCCATTTTTCAATAGCTCTAATTCCCGGAGTGGTTTTTCTTGTATCCAGCACTTTTGTTTTAGTTCCTTCCAATAAAACAGCAAACTTATTAGTTTTAGTAGCAATTGCACTCATACGCTGCATTGCATTTAGAACCAATCTTTCGGCCTTTAATATTGATAATGAATTCCCTGAAACATGAAATACTTCATCACCAAAATTTACTTTATCACCATCGTTAATAAATGTTTCAACCTTTAAATTAATATCTACATATTTAAATATCCTCAAAGCAAATTCTACACCAGCAATAATACCATCATCCTTTACCAAAAGCTTTGCTTTTCCCTGTGTACTTTCAGGAATACACGCCAAAGAACTATAATCTCCACCTCCAACATCTTCTCTAACTGCATTGGAAATTATTATAGCTAATTCTTTTTCAAATTGTTTCTTACTTATCATTTCTTGGGTATTTAGACACAAAAATAACTTTTTTATTTTCAAAAAATTCATCTTTATTTCTTTTTATATTTGCTGAATGAAAATTAAATTAATGGCCATTGGCAAAACCGATGATAAAAATTTACAATCTTTAATTGAAACCTATCAAAACAGGTTAAAACACTATATTAATTTTCAATTAGAAATAATTCCGGATATTAAAAAAGTTAAAAATTTAAGTGAAGAGCAACAAAAAGAAAAAGAAGGTGAGCTAATTTTAAAAAAATTGAGTCCAACTGATCAATTAGTATTATTGGATGAAAAAGGAAAAGAATATAGATCCATAGATTTTTCAAAGCATCTTCAAAAAAAAATGAATGCCGGAATTAAGCAATTAGTTATTGTAATTGGAGGTCCTTATGGATTTTCAAATGAAGTATATAAAAAATCTACAGGTAAAATATCTTTATCTAAAATGACTTTTTCTCATCAAATGATTCGGTTATTTGTTGTTGAACAAATTTACAGAGCTTTTACAATCTTAAAAAACGAACCTTATCATCATGAATAAAATTAAACTTGTTTTTGCGACAAACAATAAAAATAAGCTACAGGAAGTACAGGCAATGCTTACCAATTTTGAAATTGTTAGTTTAGCAGATATTGGTTGTTTTGACGATATCCCAGAAACAGCTGATACATTGGAAGGAAATTCGATATTAAAAGCTAATTTTGTAACCGAAAAGTATGGTTTAAATTGTTTTGCCGATGATACTGGTTTAGAAGTAAAATCTTTAAACAATGCTCCAGGTGTTTTTTCTGCACGGTATGCAGGTTCTGAGAATAATTCTGAAAATAATATTCAAAAATTATTAACTGAACTTAAATATAAATCGGACAAATCGGCTCAATTTAGAACTGCAGTTACTTTAAATATAGAAGGGAAACAATTTACTTTTGAAGGTATATGTAAAGGAAAAATTTTAGATAAAAAACAAGGAGAGCAAGGTTTTGGCTATGATCCAATTTTTATGCCAGAGGGCTTTGATAAATCCTTTGCAGAAATGAATATGAATGAAAAAGGAAGTATTAGCCACCGAGGAAGGGCTATTCATAAATTAGTAACATTTTTAAATGAGCATTCTTGGTAAAACCAATTAAATCATATCGAAATACATTTGTAATATTATTTGTAACCTTAGTTGTATTTACTTTTATTAATATAAGTTTAGGATCAATTTACATTCCTTTAAAACAAATATTCTTATCTTTTTTAGATGGTCAAGTTGACAAGGAATCCTGGAAATCAATTGTTTTAAATTATAGGTTACCGAAAGCAATTACAGCAATAATTGTGGGCTCTGGACTTTCAATAAGTGGATTGCTAATGCAAACTTTATTTAGAAACCCTTTAGCGGGCCCTTTCGTTTTAGGGATAAGCTCTGGAGCTAGTTTAGGTGTTGCTATTTTAATTTTAGGAGCTTCGTTTTTAGGTGCAAACATAACTGCATATGCATTTACAAATTGGGGGCAAGCTATAGCTGCAAGTATTGGGGCTTTTCTAGTTCTTTCTGCGGTGATGTTAGCTGCTGTAAAAGTTAGAAACACCATGTCTATTTTAATTATTGGGTTAATGTTTGGAAGTTTAACAGCTGCGGTCATAAGTGTTTTGGCTTATTTTAGTAGTGCCAATCAATTACAACAATATTTATTTTGGAGTTTTGGAAGTTTAGGAAATTTAAGTTGGAAAGAAATAATTGCATTAAGCATCACATTTTTTATAGGAATAGCACTCGTTATATTCATTATAAAACCTTTAAACAGTTTGCTTTTAGGTGAAAACTACGCAAAAAGTTTAGGTGTAAATGTAAGAAGAACAAGAAACCTAACACTAATATCCACAAGTTTATTAACTGGAGTTATTACTGCATTTTCCGGACCAATTGCCTTTATTGGATTGGCCGTACCACATTTAACTAAACTACTTTTTAGCACTTCTAATCATAAAATTTTATTGCCTGCTGTTGCTATCAGTGGTTCAATAATTATGTTAATTTGTGATAGTATTGCACAATTACCGAACAGTGAATATACATTACCGATAAATGCAATAACTTCATTATTTGGGGCTCCAATAATTATTTGGTTATTAGTCAGAAAACGAAAAATAAATTATTAATTGAAAGACACTAAGCAACATATTATAAAAACAACCAACTTAAATATTGGTTATGCCCATAAAAAGGCAATAAAAACAATTGCTTCTAATTTAAATATTGAATTGGAAAAAGGTAAGTTAGTTTGCTTACTTGGAAAAAATGGAATTGGAAAATCAACTTTGCTTAGAACCTTAACAAAGGTTCAGCCTGCTTTAGAAGGAGAAGTTTATATTAACAATGAAAATTTAAACCAACTAAATAACCTCGACTTATCAAAATCATTAAGTTTAGTACTAACCGAGAGGTTGCCAGAAAGCAATTTATCCGTTTTTGAATTAGTGGCTTTAGGTAGGCAACCTTATACTAACTGGGTTGGAAATTTATCAGAAAAGGATTTGACTATTATTGACGAGGCTCTTTCTCAAACCAATATTGAACACTTAGTAAACGCAAGATATTACGAATTAAGTGATGGTCAATTACAAAAAGTTTTAATTGCTAGAGCTCTCGCACAAAATACCGATATTATAATATTAGATGAACCCACGGCTCATTTAGATATCCATCACACCATTGAAACCTTTACCTTACTTAAAAAATTAGCAAAGGAGTTCAACAAAACCATTATTGTATCAACTCATGAAATAAATTTAGCACTACAGTTGTCAGATGAACTATGGTTAATGACTGCTTCAAATTTTATTGCCGGAAAAACCGAGAATTTAATTGAAAACGACCAACTAAACCAACTTTTTGATTCTGATCTTATTCAATTCAACAAAACTTTAAAACAATTTACAATTAAGAACTCTCAATAAATTTAATATATTTGAGAACATTGTAAATTTTAAATATGAAAAATCTAGTTATTCTTTATTGCTTTTTGCTATTGCTAAGTTGTGGAAGTAATAATAATTTAGGTGATACTAATAATACCAATGATGATTTGGCTTCCAAATATGCTAACACCATCTCTTCTACCGATTTAAAAGAACATTTATACATTATTGCTTCAGAAGATTTTGAAGGCCGTGAAACTGGAGAACCTGGTCAAAAAAAAGCTGCTGAATATTTAAAAAATTTTTACATTAATAACAATATTGCTTCACCATATGGTGGTAATGATTATTTTCAAACAATACCTACCGAACACTTAAGACCAGGTCTCAATCCTTCTGAAAATGTTGTTGCCTACATTAAAGGAAGTGAAAAACCAGAAGAAATTGTTGTGCTATCTGCTCATTATGATCATATAGGAATAGATGGTGTTCGAATTTATAATGGAGCTGATGACGATGGATCAGGAACCGTTGCTATCATGGAAATTGCACAGGCTTTTAAAAATGCAGTTTTAGAAGGTAATGGACCAAAGAGATCTTTATTATTCTTACATGCTACAGGAGAAGAAAAAGGATTATTAGGCTCAAAATATTATACAAATTTTCCAATTTTTCCACTTGACAAAACAATTACCAATTTAAATATAGATATGATTGGAAGAGTTGATGACGCCCATAAAAACAATCCTAATTATGTTTACTTAATTGGTTCTGATAAATTGAGTACAGAATTACATAAGATATCTGAAGAAGCAAACAATCGTTTTACAAAATTAGATCTGGATTATAAATATAATAATGACAACGACCCTAATAGGTTTTACTACAGATCAGATCATTACAATTTTGCTAAAAACAATATCCCTATCATTTTTTATTTTAATGGAACGCACGATGATTATCATCAATCTACTGATACTCCAGAAAAAATTGATTATGAAGTTTTAACGAAACGCACTCAATTAATTTTTTATACCACCTGGGAAATTGCCAATAGAGAAAACAGACCTTTGGTCGATAAATAAATAATTAATGAAGAATTTTAAAAAGTAACTCTTTTAAAATATCTGAAGCAGGTAAAGCATTTGCTCCAACACCTTTACTTTTAACATCTGCCTCTCGTAAAAAACCAATTATTTGAGATACTTTACGCATTGGATAATTTTTTCCTGCAGTAATATAATCTGAAACAAAAAAAGGATTCACTTTTAAGGCTTTTGCAACACTGTTTTTTGATTTATCACTTAAGCTATGATATATTAGAATTTGAGTAAACAAGCTATTTAATAATGATATGGTTACAACCAGTGGATTGGTCTTTTGATTCTGTCCAAAGTAATTTATAATCTTATTTACTTTCACAACATCGCGCTCACCTATGGCAGATCTAAGTTCAAAATTGTTATAATCTTTACTTATCCCAATATTCTCTTCTATATTTGATGGAGTAATTGTAGCCCCTTCTGGGTAAATCACCATTAACTTTTCAAGTTCATTGTTAATTTTACTCAAGTCATTTCCCAAAAACTCAACTAACATTAAAGTTGCTTTGGTTTCAATCTTATATTTTTTTCCTGCAACCACTCTTCTAATCCAATCGGCTACCTGATTTTCATATAATTTTTTACTTTCATAAACTAAGCCCTTCTTTTGTATTGCTTTATATAGTTTTTTTCGTTTATCAATGGTTTTATATTTATAACAAATAACTAAAACAGTTGAAGGCTGAGGATTTTCAACATAAGAAATTAATTTTTCAATAGATCTAGACAAATCCTGTGCTTCCTTAACTATTACAACCTGTTTTTCAGCCATCATAGGAAATCGCATTGCATTGTCAGCAATTTCTTCAACAGCTACATCTCTTCCATACAGCACCATCTGATTAAAACCTTTCTCCTCTTCTGAAAGTACATTATTTTCAATAAATTCAGAAATCTTATCAATATAATAAGGTTCTTCTCCCATTAAAAAATAAATAGGCTTTATATCTCCGTTTTTAATATCAGAAACTATTTTTGCAACGTCACTCATTTATAAAAAAAAATTAGCATTTTTGTTGTATGCAGCAATTGAATTTACCCACTTATAAATTCAGAATCAAAAGTACCAAAAATAAGTATGAAATTTTTGATATTATTAGAAAAAAATATGTGATACTCACTCCAGAGGAATGGGTACGCCAACATATTATTCATTATTTAATTGAAGAAAAAAAATATCCTGTTTCATTAATTGGAGTTGAAAAGAAACTTACTATTAATAATTTAACAAAGAGAACTGATATTTTAATATTTAATAATAAAGGATTACCTCATATTATTGTTGAGTGTAAAGCTCCTTCAGTACAAATTACTCAAGGATCATTTGACCAAATTGCACGATACAATCTAAAATTAAAAGCCAATTTATTAATAGTATCAAATGGCTTACAGCATTATGTAAGTAAAATGGATTTTGAAAATGAGAAATACATCTTTTTAGAAAATATACCTGATTATATTTAAGATAAATTTAATTTCATTTTAAGCCCAATTAAAGTAAGTTTGTAATTGTGAAAATAGCCATCGTAATATTAAACTGGAACGGTAAAAAATTATTAGAAAAATTTTTACCCTCAATAATTAAACATAGTAATTTACCTTCAGTTGAAATAATCGTGGCTGACAATGCCTCATCAGATAATTCTATTGAATTCATTCAACAAAACTACCCTCAAATTAGCATCATTCAGAATACAGAAAACGGAGGTTTTGCAAAAGGATATAATGATGCTTTGAAACATGTTAATGCTGATATCTACGCTTTGGTGAATTCTGACATTGAAGTAAGTGAAAATTGGTTAGATTCAATCATTAAAACTTTTAAAAACGAAGAAGAAACAGCAATTATTCAACCTAAAATCTTAGATTATAAGGACAAAACTAAGTTTGAATATGCAGGTGCTGCTGGTGGATTTATTGATAAATATGGATATCCGTTTTGTAGAGGACGCATTTTTTCTGAATTAGAAACCGACAACCAACAATACAATGATACTATTGAAATATTTTGGGCTTCTGGAGCTTGTTTTTTTATACGTTCAAAAGTATATCACGAGTTAAATGGTTTTGATGAAAGTTATTTTGCCCATCAAGAAGAGATTGATCTATGCTGGAGAGCTAAAAACAAAGGGAAAACAATAAAATATGTGGGTTCTTCAACTGTATATCATGTTGGCGGAGCGACTCTTGATGAAATCAATCCAAAAAAAACTTATTTAAATTTTAGAAATAGCCTCTATTCAATTGTTAAAAATTTACCTAAAAATAAAATGGTTGGTATTGTATTCTCCAGACTTGTTTTAGATGGAATAGCAGGCATCAAATTTTTAGCAGATTTAAAACCAAAACATACAGCTTCGATTATAAAAGCTCACTTTAGTTTTTACAAACATATACCTGAAATGTTAAAGAAAAGAAATGGAAAAAACCAACTAAACAATTACTATAAATCTGATAGTATTATATGGAGGTATTTTGTTCAGGGGAAAAAAATATTTAAGGACTTATAAAAAATCTACACTTCCTTTACCTTCTCTTAAAATAGTTATTTCATCATCAGATAAATCAATCACAGTTGATGGAATATTATCTCCATAACCTCCATCAATAACTACATCAACAATATTTCTCCATTTTTCAAAAATTAATTCTGGATCAGTAGTATATTCAATAAGGTCATCTTCATCATAAATTGAGGTGGATACAATTGGGTTGCCTAGTTGCTTTACTAGTTCTCTAATTATGGAATTGTCAGGTACTCGAATACCCACTGTTTTTTTATTCTTAAATGCTTTGGGTAACCCATTACTACTTGGTAATACAAACGTATATGGACCAGGTAAGGCTTTTTTTAGAATTTTATAGGTTGCTGTATCAATTTGTTTTACATAATCAGATAAATTACTTAAATCGTGACAAATAAATGAAAAATTAGCTTTCTCTAATTTCACCCCTTTTATTTTCGCTACTTTTTCCATTGCTTTTGTATTGGTAATATCGCAACCAATACCATAAACTGTATCTGTAGGGTAAATTATTAAACCTCCTTTTCTTAAAATCTTAACAACTTTCTCAATTTCACGCTCATTAGGATTTTCCTCATATATTTTTATAAAACTGGACATAACACCTCATTTTTAAGCAAATATAGCCTTTTTAAGTAAAAAAAAATCCTGCTTAAAGCAGGATTCAAATGTTTTTTATTTTTCAATGAGTCTAAAACCCTCACCATGTATATTTAAAATTTCAACGTTTTCATCAAATTTCAAATATTTACGAAGCTTGGCAATGTACACATCCATACTTCTAGAAGTAAAATAATTATCGTCTCTCCAAATTTTAGTTAGTGCTAATTCACGTGGCATTAAATCGTTTTTATAAATTGCCAACATTTTAAGTAATTTACTTTCTTTAGGTGATAATTTTTGTGGTTCAGCTCCATCTAACGATAAATGACGTAGTTTGGAATTAAAGTGAAATTTTCCAATTTTGAATTCAAATGCTTCTTCCTGAACATTCTCATCTCCTTCTTTTCTCTGCAGTATTGCTTTTATTTTATACAATAAAACTTCTGAATCAAATGGCTTGTTTAAATAATCATCAGCTCCTGCCTGATATCCTTTCAAAACATCTTCTTTCATTGTTTTAGCTGTCAAAAAGATAATTGGAACTTCTGAATTAGCCGTTCTAATGTCTTTCGCTAATGAAAAACCGTCTTTACGAGGCATCATAACATCTAAAATACACAAATCATAATCATCGTTTTTAAACATTATTAAACCTTCTAATCCATCTTTAGCAAGTGTAACATTGTAATCGTTTAAAGATAAATAATCTTTTAAAACGGTTCCAAAATTTGGATCATCTTCAACTAATAAAATTTTGTTATTTTCCATATATTTTCTTTTTTATATCAATGGCAGTCTAACTGTAAAAGTGCTTCCAATACCTTTCTCACTTTCAACATATATTTCCCCTTGATGAATTTCAACTATTTTTTTTACATATGAGAGACCTAAACCATGCCCTTTAACATTGTGAATATTCCCTCTTTCTTCTCTATAAAACTTTTTAAAGATATTTTTCTGAACATTTTTATTCATTCCAATACCCTGATCCTTTATTTTTATACTGATAAATTTATCACTATTCTCTGTACTAACATCAATCTTCGGTGCCTCCTCTGAATATTTAATTGCATTATCAAGCATATTTACAATAACACTGGTTAAATGAAATTGATTTGCTAAAACTTCGGTTAACCTAGCTTTAAAATTTGTTTTTATATAGCCACCCTTGTTCTTTATTAACAAATCAACGTGAGTTATAGCTTCCTCAATAATTTCATGCACATCAACTTTTTCTTTACTAACATCTAATTGATTTTTTTCTAACTTAGATATTCTCAATACATTTTCTACCTGCCCATGCATTCTTTTATTCTCATCGCGTATCATTTTAACATAACGCAATACCTTTTCTTCATCATTAATAATTCTCGGGTTTTTAATAGCATCTAGAGCAAGATTAATGGTTGCAATAGGTGTTTTAAATTCATGAGTCATGTTATTAATAAAATCTGTTTTTATTTCTGATATTTGTTTTTGTCTAACCAACTGATACAATGCACTCACAAAGGATAATATTATAATAAAAACAAAAAATGCCGACAGTAGTAAAATCTTAAATATTGATGCTACTATAAATTTCTTTTCATCAGGAAATGTAACAAACAACTGATAATTACTATTTCCATCACTATCTGCAAACATTGGAACTTTATAACTTTTACCAACTTCTTTTCGAAAATAACCAGACTTCACTTGTGTTGCCAATTCATTACTATAAATACCGTATTTGAAATTTGTTGGTATTCCTCTACTTCTTAACTCATTATCAAGTCTAAATGTAATTTCACTATTACTAACTCTTTGATGAATAGGTAATCTACTGGTATAAACGTCAAACGCCTTTTCAAATTCTGCTTTCTCTGCTCCTTCAAACCTACCAACCTTAATATAACTTTCTTCTGGTGGTGTTAAATCTTTGTAATCACTTTGAACCACATGATCTTTAATAATAGTTATTTCTTCCTTACTATAAATCTCTTTAAAATCTAAAGAATCATTTTCAAAGAACTCCGTTGGTACTTTATAATTTTGTTCAATTATACTCTGAGAGTATGTAAACGTTTCATTATTTGTAGTATCAATTTTTTGATAAATAAAATTTCGAATATCTGAATCTTTAATTCCACCTTTCTTATAAATTTTAGAAAACTTTCTATAAAAATCTTCAAACTCTCTTTCTTTAATGTCTTCAGATACCTTCGCTAAGGCAAACTTAACATCAGAAGTAAACTGTTCTTCTGTAATTTGTATGGTATTTTTTATCCAAAATACTTGAACCGAAATAATACCGATTAAGGCAATACTCATCAATACAATTATGAGTACAAATATTTTTTTTCCCATTATTCAAAAATAATCTTTTAGGAGTTATACTGTTAATTTTTAACGTTAGTTAACATTAAACCTAATTTTTTAACATTAAATTAAGAAATTCTTCAAGAATTGCATCTACATCAATAATAAATTATAAACTGTTTTTACCTGTAATTTTGTATACAAAAGAGAATTGTTCGTAATAACAAAATTAGATCTTTTAATTTTAAACTCATCAGTTGACTGATGTTTCATTCTATCTAAAATTTGCTGCTTAGAAACATTATCACGCTTCATTATCCTATCAATTTTTGTATCAAAATCTGAAGTTACTGTAATAACAAAATCACAAATTTTATCACTGCCACTTTCAAATAATATTGCTGCTTCATATATTACAATCTCGGCTGTGGTTTTGTTAACAAAATTATTAAAATCCTGTCTCACCTTTGGATGAACCATAGCATTTAATAGTTCTAATTTTCCTTTATCATTAAAAACAATTGAAGCAATATAATTTGTATTTAAAACCTCGTTTACAAAAGCCTTTTCTCCAAATAATAATTTAATTTTTGAAATGAGCTCTTTATCTGTATTCATTAATTTTTTAGCCTCTATATCGGCAATATAAATTGCAGCCCCAAAATCTTGAAACAACTTTAAAACGGTACTTTTACCGCTACCAATACCACCTGTTAAACCAACTATTTTCATTTTTGAATTAAAAACTCGATTTGACTCGGATTTATTTTTATTGATGAAATAAATTCACTTTTATGTTTTATTTGTGGTGTTAAATATTGAATTGTTGTATCATTCTTGTATTCATTATAGTCATAAACAATTAAAAAACTATTGCTAGTAATTTTATTAAAGTTAGAAAGACCTGCCTGATATACTACTTCTATTTGCTTTGGAAATGCATTCACTTTAATTGCTTCAGGAACATTTATAAAGTTAACTGGAATAATTAACTTCCCTTCAGTAAATTTATCAACCCCTGCAAATATTTTAATACTTTTAGCTGACACTCTAAAATTTGATTTATTTTTTGGAAGTTCTAATTGCAATTTTCTATCAATATTTTTGTGAGAATCATTAAGTTCTAACTTAACTGTATTAATCTCATTGATAGAATCTATTGTTTTTTCTGTACCGGTTATCTCAATAGAGTCAGGTGTTACTACAATTTTATCAATTAAATTATAACCCAATTTAAAATTTAGATCAATATTTAATTTTACAGGTACTTTTTTAGTTTTATTACTCCCTAATTCTACAAATATTGTATCAATTAAAACATTGGTTACATCAATATCTCCTGCCAACTGAGCATCTAAATAAGACAATTGTTGATTAGGTAATAAAAAATAACTAGCACCTTTTTTAACGGTACTTTTTAAATTCAATTTGATTTTATGTTTTTTCCATTTGTATTTCAACAAATTAAATCCCGGAGCTTCAATTGCTAGGTCAATTTCAGAAATAGGTTTCTCCTGTAATAATTTCCCTGTTGGTAAGTTTTTGTATTCAACTATAAAGGTTGCTGAACTTTTATAAGTCTTAGAAAGTTCTACTAACAACCAAATAATAGAGGTTAAGATTAATATAAATATAAAAACCTTTATTCTTCTCTTATTTGTTATTGATAGGTTTGAATTTTCTAATGTAGTTTTCATTTGCATTTTAAAATAAGAATTAAATATACAAAAAAGTGAGCTTAAAAGCTCACTTTTTTAAATATGTAATATTACTTATTTCTTCTCTTTTGGAGCTTGTAGCTTTTTGCTTAACTCCATTGAAATAGCTGAACGTTCAAATTTCATTTTCCCTGCTCCTGTTTCAATAATCACAGTATTATCGCTATCTACAATATCCAAAATTTTTCCATGAATTCCACTAGTGGTTATCACTTTATTACCTTTGGCGATTGAAGCTTGAAAAGCTTTTTCATTTTTTGCACGTTTCATTTGTGGGCGTATCATAAAAAGATAAATAACCACAAACATTAATAAAAATGGTAACATACTTGTTAACGTACTACCTCCTGATGCTTGTAAAAAAATTGTTGTATACATTTATTCTATTTAAATTATTTTATTTCTTATCCTTTGGTGTTACCATTCCTTTAATTCGTAACACTTCGGTAACTTTTTCTGAATTTGTTTGTAAAGTAATTGACTTACTTTGTTTACCTGTTCTTCCTCTTGAGTTAAATGTAAATTTCAATTCAGCTGATGCTCCAGGCTTAATAGCTTCTCTCGGCCATTCTGGAACAGTACACCCACAAGTTGCTTTTGCATTTGTTATTACTAAATCAACTTTTCCTTTATTTGAAATAATAAATTTACCTTCAACTTTATCTCCTTCAGTGATTGTACCAAAATCATATTCATTTTGGTCAAACTCTATAATTGCAGCTCCTAAACTAATTTTTGCGTCACGTTCTTTTGCCGTTTCTAAATTCGCTGAATTTATTTTTGCCGTAGCATTATCTTTACAAGAAACAATTAATAAACCTAATACTGCAATACAGATAATTGATATTTTTTTCATTTTTTTAAAAGTTTTTTTTGTAAAATTAAAAAATTATAACAATCCTCTACCAATTTTATTCAATCTTTTTGTAGCTGTAAAATCTTTTAAAATTTTATCTAAAACTCCATTGATAAAAAAGCTACTTTTTTCTGTTGAATAATCTTTAGAGATCTCAATATACTCATTGATTGTAACTCTGGTTGGCATTGAAGGGAATTTCAAAAATTCACAAATAGCCATTTTTATTAAAATCATATCTATCTCAGCTATTCGATCCGCATCCCAGTTAGGAGTTTTATCCATAACTTCCTTTTCAAATTCTGAATGATTTAAAACAACTTTTCTAAAAAGTTCTACTACAAACTTTTTATCATCAATATCCTTATATAAATTCCCTAAATGAAAGGCTTGCTCAGGTTTAATTTGGTTTAATGTTTTAACAATCCATGTGTTTACAAATGGAATATCATCAACCCAACTAATATTTTTATCTTCAAAATAATCAGCCAATTTTTCATTTGGAGCAATAATTTCCTTAAACCAAGAAATTACAAACTCTTTATCCTCTTGAAATGAAGATTTCCCTGAATTCATATAACTTGTATAAAGTTCACTCTCTTTAGTCAACTTCAAAATTTCATGAATATATTCCGTATCCAATTTCCAGCAGCTAATGTCGTTTGTTTCAACAAAACTGTTTAATGAGATACTTTCTTCTAACAGCTTAAAAACTTGATTATTTACAAATTTACCGTTAGGTTTTAATTCTTCAGGAGTGGCTAAAAACTTCTTTTGGGAGATTTCTAAATGTTTACTTTCATTTTTCTTAACTTCAACAAGAAAACATAACATTGAAACGTACAGTTCATACATTTTGTCAATACTTGTGTATAAGAATTTTTCCTCTTTGTCCAGGTTATCACTTTTAGATTGTAGCAATGCATAAACTGATTGCATAACTTTAACTCTAATATGTCTTCTATTTATCATTTAAAGAACTTTGAAATTTTTAGTGTTTTTCACGGCGCAAAAATACTACTAATTTTTATAAATTAACACTTGTTTTTGATTTTTTAAGCAAAGTTAAAACTATCTTAAATAATACTTATTAAAATATTAATGATGTATATTCGTGTTTTTAAAATCTGTGCGACTTTAATTACTTTATGAAAGCTTTACAATACCTAAACAAATACTTTTTCAAATATAAATACAGGCTACTAATTGGAGTGGTTATCACTATCTTTTCTAAAGTTTTAGCTCTTCAAATACCTCAACTGATAAGAGAATCAGTGAATGTTGCTGATGATTATAAAAATGGAATCGTTAAAGATTTAGATTTCGTTAAAGATGAACTTTTAAACAATATTTTATATATAATTGGAGCGGCTTTATTGGCTGGCTTTTTTACATTTTTAATGCGACAAACTATAATTGTTACTTCAAGATTAATTGAATTTGATCTGAAAAATGAAATTTACCAGCAATATCAGCGCCTTTCACTTAATTTTTATAAAAAAAATAGAACAGGTGATTTAATGAACCGAATTAGTGAAGACGTTAGTAAAGTTAGAATGTATTTCGGACCAGCAATAATGTATACCATTAATATGTTAGTGTTATTTTCTGTGGCAATAATTAAAATGTATAATATTGACCCGGCATTGACAAATTATACATTAATTCCATTACCTGTTTTATCCATCTCAATATATATTTTAAGCAGAGTAATTAACAAACGAAGTACTGTTGTTCAGCAGTATTTATCTAAACTAACAGCAAATGCACAAGAAACTTTTTCAGGAATAAGTATTTTAAAATCTTATGGAATTGAATACAAAACCATAAGTGAATTTGAAGACCTAGCAAATACATCAAAAGAAAAAAATATTGATTTATTTAAGGCACAAGCTCTGTTTTTCCCTTTAATGATATTATTAATTGGATTAAGTAACATTTTGGTAATTTACATTGGAGGGTTGCGATATATTTCTGGTTCAATAACTCTTGGGGTAATTGCTGAATTTATTATTTATGTTAACATGTTAACTTGGCCTGTTGCGGTTGTAGGTTGGGTAACTTCAATTATTCAACAAGCTGAAGCTTCTCAAAAAAGAATCAATGAATTTTTAGAACATGAGCCTGAAATTAAAAACAATTGCAAAGAGCCTTCCTATATAAGTGGAAATATAGAATTTAAAAATGTTTCCTTCACCTATGAAGATACGGAAATAACAGCTGCCAACAACATTAGTTTTAAAATTGAAAAAGGTAAAACATTAGCCATTCTAGGAAATACTGGTTCTGGAAAGTCAACTATAATATCTCTTATTGCTCGATTATATGATGTGAACTCTGGAGAAATATTAATTAATGATACAAATATTGAAGATCTTAATTTAGATAATTTACGTCAGAATATTGGTTTTGTTCCTCAGGAAGCTTTTCTCTTTTCTGATACAATTAAAAACAATATCAAATTTGGTAATAAGGATGCTTCCGATGCAAAAATAGAAGAAGCTGCCAAAAACGCATACATACATCACAATATTATTGATTTTAACAATGGATACGACACTTTTGTTGGCGAAAGAGGTGTAACCTTGTCTGGAGGACAAAAACAACGTATTTCAATTGCCAGAGCAATAATTAAAGATCCTGAAATTTTAATATTTGATGATTGTTTATCTGCTGTAGATACAGAAACCGAAGAAATTATACTAAATAATTTATACAGATTAAGTAAAAATAAAACGTCGATTATTGTAAGTCATAGAATTTCATCAGTAAAAAATGCAGATAGTATAATTGTACTTGAAAACGGTAAAATTTTACAAC
>Ga0193953_1000132_pt1 | contig 41108 bp, 38 predicted proteins | sample BB_4_MG_FD_140325 | JGI IMG/M metagenome (GOLD analysis project Ga0193953, IMG submission 140325) | Microbial mat bacterial communities from the Broadkill River, Lewes, Delaware, United States - BB_4_MG | ecosystem: Environmental > Aquatic > Freshwater > River > Microbial mats | place: USA...
GCATTTATTTTAATAACTAGTTGTTCTAATTATTAAATAAATAACGCCGTAGTTGGTTGTTTTAACCAGTAGAAATGATCACATAGTTAGTGAGATTGATATAATAGCAATATCATTAAATATTAATACGTTCATGCTATTCAGTAAAATTATTCGCTTTTATCAACCTGAGTTTTCCAATACCCGTCATAAATATGCGTTTTAATAAACTCAGTCAATTCTATTTCGGGTATTGGCTTAGAGAAATAATAACCTTGAATGATATCGCAATTATTTTCCGTTAAACTTCGCAATTGTGCCGCTGTTTCAACGCCTTCAGCCACAACCATTAAATCTAAATTTTTCACCATGGCAATCGTTGACATAATAATTTGATAATCAGCATGGTTTTCCAACATACCAAAAACGAAGCTTTTATCAATTTTAATCACATCAATTGGCATTTTCTTAATATAAGCTAATGACGAATAACCCGTACCAAAATCATCAATGGCAAAACTAAAGCCCATAGCTTTTAAGCTGTCCATCATAGAAATAGTATGGTCAATATCTTTCACTAATATTTGTTCTGTTAGCTCTAATTCAAATATGTCGGCTGATAAAGAAAACTTGTCTAATAAACTTTGTAAGTAACTGGGTAGGTTTACATCAACAAACTGCCCTGCTGATAAATTGATGGCAATCATGGTATCTTCTAAGCCTTGCTTTCTGATCATTATCGCTAACTCAAAACAACGATGAATAATCCAATAGCCTAACTCAATCATATGTTGGGAGTTTTCTAAAATAGGAATAAAATCTTCTGGTGAAATCATACCACGTTCAGGGTGATGCCAACGTAGCAATGCCTCAAAGCCATATATCTTTTTATCTTTTGCTCGTAATTGTGGTTGTAAACTTAAACTAAATTGCTGTTTAGCAAGCGCTTGACGAACTTCACCTTCAAGCATTACACGATGAGCAACACGTTGATACATTTCTTGGTGGTATACATGAAATTGGCTACCACCATTGTCTTTGGCTTCGTACATAGCTATATCAGCATGAGAAATCAAATCTTCGGCATGCTCTTCACAAGACTCAGTGTAAGAAATACCTATACTTGTAGAAACATAAAAAATACTCGAACCTAACCTTATCGGTTCTTTAAATTGTGTTAATAGTTGGTCGGCCACCACCACGGCTTCATTTACAGATTTTAAATTCCCTAAAATCACTACAAATTCGTCACCACCAAAACGACAGGCTAAATCAATTTTACCTACACTTAAGCGTACACGCTCAGCAGCTTGAATTAACAGTTTATCGCCTTCGGTATGGCCATTACTGTCATTAACCTTTTTAAAATCATCCAGATCTAAAAATAATACTGCAACCCCGCCTGGGTACCTGCGAATATTAGCAATCGACTTACGTAATTGATAATTTAACATATTGCGATTAGGCAACCCCGTTAACAGATCATACATGGCTATATTTTCTAACTCTTTCGTTTTCTGCTCAACTTCAATATTGAGTTGCTCTAATTCATAGCTAAGATCTAAAGCTGAGTGCGTTAATACGTCCAATTCATCAGAAAACAACAATGGCCTTTTTAATCTTACTTCACGAAATTTATCAAACTTTTTATTGGCCAATAAGGGAAGTGCCCCAGATAAACGTAGTAACCGGTTAGTAAATGGACGAGCAACTAAATAAACAAATAAACCTAAAATAAAAAAGATACCACTAAGCGAAATTAAAAATTGTTTTACATAATGTGCATTTTTTTTCTCAAACGAGGTCACATCGTCAATTAAAGACAAATAAAATGCGCGTTTACTATTTTGTGCTAACGGTAACAAATTGACCAAATAACTATTGTCGGCTAAATCTATTTGTAGCCCCTGCGCAAGTACTCGCACTAAATCAGTTTCTTTATTTTCATCAAGTAGTGCTTGTGCTAACTCCATATTTGATGCCGAAACAATGTTTGTTTCAAACTCAGACTGACTAGACTCTAAAGGAATGCTAATCACAGCCACCTCACTATTTAACGAAGTATTGATTGCATATAGCATATCAACAAGACTAGCGCTCATAGTGATAACGACTACATTACCTTGGTTATTTAATAATGGAACGCTTAATAATAACTGGCATTGTAATTGACATTGAATTTTGTGATTAGGACGTTGATATTTTATCACTTGGTCAATATTTTCTTGCACTGACAAGGGCATAATAGACGTGACAAAGAGTAATTTTTTATTAGCATCAACCAGCCAAACATTCTCCACATTTAAGTTAAATTGCAATCCATCAAATTGATTAGCAAGTTGATCGGCAAAAACAGCGAAGTTATCTTGCTGAGAAAATTTAGTGATTTCAGCAAAAGACTCAAGCCAAACATTCAATTTTGAACGTAAAATATCACTGTGTAAGGCAAATTGAGCTTGTGCTTGAGCTAGTGTTTCTTGGTGGAATTGTTTATATTCATCTTGTAAACGCGATAGGGATAATGCAGAAAAACCTATAGCCAAAAGCAATAGTGTTGAAAATATCAACAACAATAACTTTGTTGGGACACTAATAAATTTTTTTGCCATCAGTTAATTCCCTATTAAAACCAATACATTAATTGCACAGCCCATAACTGCCAATTTTTACTATTATTCACCCTGGGGTTTGGCAAAACTACAGGGGTAAGCCTACCTGTACCTTGAAACCAGTGATATTCAAATCTTACTCTAAAATTACTAGATAAATCATACGATAAACCAATTGTTGTATCATCATGATATGCAAAATAAGCAGGAACTAAGCCATTAGTTTCCTGTTCCATTTTATTACCATTTTTATCATTTTTATCACTAGCAAAAGTTTCATAGCGCATTAACAAGGTTAGCTCATGATTGAGCTTATATCGAGATTGTACATACCAACGATGACTGATTGGATTTTTTAAGGAGGTTGGTGTAAAAAAACCTTTTGTTGTAAATCTGCTTTCATGAAACTCACCACTAAACTCCCATTGTTCGCCTTCATATAAAGTATTTATACTCGTGGTTTGAAAGGAAAAGCTACCATCAAAAAACAAGTCTTGTGCTTTATTAGCGCGATAAGTAAAGTCAGAGTCTAGATAAGAAACACCAAATCGCCACGGTGAAAATAAAGGTTGCCAATAAAAACTGGCTTGAGCTTCAAAATCTTGCTTAACGGTTCCTTGGGATTGCTTGCTTAAAATGATGTCTGCTTGTTTACTCGAAATAGGATTAGACCCATAACTAAAATTAAAGTCAAAATTACCATAATCATCATCGCTGCGACTAATTTTAATAGCAGCACCATCAGCACCCACAGCAATATCTCTAAAACCATCAAAATAGATAGATTGCGGTAAAATAATACTAGGGCGCGCAAAAGGAACGTCTCTAGAGCTAGAATACAACCAATGATTATTTTTAAAACGGCCTAAGTAAATATTTATACGCCAGTTGGTGTCTGTATAAGCTAACCAATCAATTAACGCATAATCAATACGGGTTCCTTCCGCATAGCGATTACCACCATTTAAGTAAACAACTTGTCCAGCCAAACGGAAGTTTGAGCTCAACTGATACGACGCATTAATACCTAGCTCTGTTAATTCTGAAGAGACTTCACCGTTATCATTAACAAAATTACTACCATCAACATCAATCAATCCTTGAGAAATAAAACCATGATAGCGTAGCTTTTGCTCTGCAGCCTCAACATTTGCAAGAACAAAAAAAAGTATCGCAATTAAAATTAAGTTACAAAACAAACGTTTCATTTTATTTTTCAATTTGAATAACATTTACGCCCTCCGCATCCTTGATACTTTCAACATAACCAATTGCTCCTGGCGTTCTTCTTACCGCATTCATCAATTCTTCTGGTGTATTGACTGTAATTGGCGCAACGCCTAAGCCAGAATAAGTTAACTTATTCCAAATACGATCAAGTTGATAAGGAAACATTTGTAATCGATCTTTAGTAAAGCGTAAATGAAGACTATGTTGTCGGGGTAATACATAAGCCGTAATTCGAACACCATCAGCCCACTGAGTTTGTCGCATCGTATAAATACGTCGCAATTGTGAAGTGGTAAATTTAGATTCACTGACAGACGGGTGTACAATTACATCAACAGCATAAGCCTTTGAAAAAATACAACCGAAAAATATTAGTAAACATAAAGAATTAAGTGTTTTGATGATACAGTCCTTTTTACACTTAGCTATAAGTGAATATTGCTTGAACATTTACCAACTACTAGACCAATTTAATAAGTTTGGTAATGAACATTAATAGTAAAAAACCAAGTCAAACGATAATTGACAATAAAAAGGAACATCAAAGTCGGATAGCTAACACAACCTTAGTTTTAAATTATTAAATGCATCAAGAATTTTTATATTTACTTGGGAAATCCTTTCTACGTTAACAATAAACCTTACCTCCAATTATTTTACCAATTTACCTTATCTATTTAGAATATGGAATTCCTTTAAAAACAACACATTGAATAACACTTATTAGAACCAGTGTAGTAAATAATGATAAAAAAAACCACTACTTAAATAAAAACAAAGAGATTAGACCAGTAGTGTGTTGCTAAATGCTGCGAAAACACACTAATAATCGTCAAAAATAAAAACTTTCTTTTTATAAAAAATTTTCGTGTACTCATGCTAAACAATCAACTTTAACACTGTGCTTTAAAACCAATACATCAATTGCATAGCCCATAATTGCCAATTTTTACTATTATTCACTTCGGGGTTTGGCAAAACCACAGGGGTAAGCCTGCCTGTACCTTGAAGCCAATGATATTCAAATCTTAACCTAAAATTACTTGAAAAATCATAAGATAAACCAATCGTTGTATCTTTTTGATATGCAAAATAAGCAGGCACCGTACCGTTTGTTTCTTGTTCTAATTTTTTACCGTCTTTGTCATTTTTGTCACTATAAAAACGTTCGTACCTTGCAAGTAAAGTTAATTCTCTATTTATCTTATATCTTGACTGTACATACATCCCCTGACCAGTAGGCTCACTGTTAAATGTAGGTACATAAAATCCTTCGGTACTAAATACTTCTTGGAATACTTCTCCACTAAACTCCCAACTCTCTCCTTCATACAACGCATTAACAGTGTAAAATTGGAAAGAGAAATCAGCATCAAAAAACCGATCACCCAAGCTATTTTCCTGATACTTAAACACTGTATCCAAATATGAGACACCAAATCGCCACGATGAAAATGTTGGTTGCCAATAAAGACTAATTTGTATATCAGAGTCTTGTTTTACATCGCCTTTTGCATCTGTACTTAAAATTATATCAGCCTGTTTATCCGAAATTGGAGAAGTACCATAACTAAAGTTAAAGTCAAAATTGCCATAATAATCATCACTTCGGCTAATTTTGATGGCAGCGCCATCAGCACCCACGGCAATGTCTCTAAAACCATCAAAATAAACGGATTGCGGTAAAATAATACTAGGACGAGCAAAAGGAATATCTCTAGAGCTAGAGTACAACCAGTGGTTATTTTTAAAACGGCCAAGAAATAAATTTGCTTGCCAATTTGAATTCTTATAAACCGACCAATCTAACAGTGCATAGTCCACCCTTAGCCCTTCTGCAAATCGATTCCCACCATTTAAGTAAACAATTTGTCCTGCCAAACGTAAATTAGCACTTAATTGATATGAGCCATTGATACCCAACTCAGTTAATTTTGACGATACCTCACCGTTATCATTAACAAAATTACTGCCGTTAACATCAATCACCCCTTGAGCAATAAAGCCATGATAATGAAGATCTTGCTCTGCTGCTTCAATATTAACAACAACAAAAGAAAGCAATGCACTTAACACATAAAGCAAGTTTTCAATTGTTTTACTTTTCAATTTGCACAACATTTACAGCCTCCATATCTTTAGTATTTTCGACATAACCAATTGCTCCTGGCGTTTTCCTTATCGCACTGATAAGTTCTTCTGGTGTATTGACTGTAATGGGTGCAACCCCCAACCCAGAATAAGTTAGTTTATTCCAAATACGGTCAAGTTGATAAGGAAACATTTGTAACTTATCTTTAGTAAAACGTAGGTGAATACTATGCTGACGAGGTAAAACATAAGCTGTAATTCGAAGACCATTAGCCCACTGAGTTTGTCGCATGGTATATATCCGCCGTAATTGCGAAGTAGTGAGCTTAAACTCCTTAACAGACGGATGCACTATAATATCAACAGCATAAGCCTTTGAAAAAGCACAACCAAAAAATAAAAATACTAATAAACATAAATAAGTAAATGTTTTGATAATACAGTCCTTTTAAACTTAGCAATAACTAAAACCAGTTTTGCTTAAGCATTTATCAACGACTAAATGAAGATTTTTAATGAACGTAGGAATTAATTGTAGCTGCCTACAGAAACTTATCTTGTTGATAAAATTATACAATATCAGGTTTTCTAAAACCAGTACAACCCTCATTTCTAAATTATGAACGAAACTCTGCTTATTAAAAAATTTTCTATGTTTATCTTTTATATATTCATAATAAATTTTAACGCAACCGATCTCCAAAACTACACAAAATTATTACAAGGAGCACTAAATTAAATAATAACGTTTAACCGTTTGTATACTACATGGTGAATAATTAAAAAAAACCACAAAAGAGGTTAGACCAGTATTTTGCTGCTATATTCTGCGAAAACACTATAATATTCGTCAATAATAAAAAAATTACTTTTTTTATTCACAACATTATTTTTTTATGTAATCATTGGCTCCAGTTGCACTTTAAAGGTATTTTTGACGAAAATGAGCACAAAGTTTGAAATTTTAATGTTAAATGGTCCAAATTTAAACATGTTAGGTAAACGTGAGCCTACAATTTATGGTGCACAGACCTTAGACGAAATTGTTACTTTGTTAGCAGCACAAGCTGATAAAAAAGGAATAAAGCTTTCTCACATACAATCAAATGCTGAACACCAGCTTATTGAAGCAATTCACAAAGCTTATCAGAAAGTTGATTTTATTATCATTAACCCTGCAGCATTTACGCACACGAGTGTCGCAATTCGTGATGCCTTATTGTCAGTAGATATACCTTTTATAGAAGTCCATTTATCAAACGTTCATGCAAGAGAAAAGTTTAGGCATCATTCTTACTTTTCTGATATTGCCAAAGGCGTCATTTGTGGTTTAGGCATTGATGGCTATAGTTTTGCACTGCAATCAGCGCAGTCATGGCTTCAAAAGAACAAAACAAAATAATACTATACACATTATTAACCAACATAATGGTTAGTTTACAATAACTAACTTCATATTAATAAACGTAAATTAAAAAATAAGGTAACCTAATGGATATTCGTAAGATAAAAAAACTTATCGAGCTAGTAGAAGAATCTGGGATCAATGAATTAGAAATATCAGAAGGAGAAGAATCTGTACGTATTAGCCGTGGAGTACAAACAACAGTTGCCGCGCCAGTAGTACAAGCAGCTCCGCCTGCGCCTGCGCCAGTAGCTCCAGTAAGCTCAGCCCCCGCTAAAGAAGCCGCACCAGAAATAACTGGTCACATAGTACGCTCTCCTATGGTTGGTACTTTTTACGCCTCAGCTTCTCCTGAAGCACCTGCATTTACCGAAGTTGGCCAACATGTTAATGCTGGTGACACATTATGCATTATTGAAGCCATGAAAATGATGAATCAAATAGAAGCTGATAAATCAGGGGTTATTAAAGAGATTCTTGCGCACAATGAAGACGCTATAGAATTTGATCAACCGCTATTCATCATTGAATAAGCCCAACCAAAAAGGGTCATTCCATGTTAGATAAAGTTGTTATCGCCAACCGTGGCGAAATTGCCTTAAGAATACTACGTGCCTGTAAAGAGCTTGGTATTAAAACTGTTGCTGTATATTCCACTGCTGATAAAAATCTAAAGCATGTATTGTTGGCCGACGAAACCATTTGCATTGGTAAAGCCCCAGCACCAGACAGCTATTTAAATATTCCAACAATTATTACAGCAGCTGAAATTACAAATGCTGTTGCGATCCATCCTGGCTATGGTTTTTTAGCTGAAAATGCTGACTTTGCAGAGCAAGTTGAAAAATCTGGCTTTGCTTTTATTGGTCCTAAAGCAGAAAGTATCCGCTTAATGGGTGATAAAGTTTCTGCAATTAATGCCATGAAAGCAGCTGGAGTACCATGCGTTCCTGGTTCTGATGGACCATTAAACGATGATGAAGCGGTAAACAAAGCGCATGCAAAGCGTATTGGTTACCCTGTTATAATCAAAGCTGCTGGTGGTGGTGGTGGCCGAGGTATGCGTGTTGTCCGCACGGAAGAAGAATTAATTGAATCAATACAATTAACTAAACGTGAAGCGGGTACTATTTTTAAAAATGATATGGTTTACATGGAAAAGTTCCTTGAAAACCCACGACATATCGAAATTCAAATCATTGCTGATGGTCAGGGTGCCGCGATTCATTTAGGTGAGCGAGATTGTTCTATGCAACGTCGCCATCAAAAGGTTGTTGAAGAAGCACCAGCCCCAGGTATAACACCTGAAATGCGCGCAAAAATTGGTGAACGATGCTGTAATGCCTGTATTGAAATTAACTATCGTGGCGCAGGCACCTTTGAATTCTTATATGAAAAAGGTGAATTCTATTTCATAGAAATGAATACACGCATTCAAGTAGAGCACCCTGTGTCTGAAATGATCACAGGCGTTGATTTAATCAAAGAGCAACTTCGCATCGCCGCTGGTCAACCGTTATCTTATACTCAAGAAGATATTAAAATTTCAGGTCATTCAATTGAATGTCGAATTAATGCAGAAGACCCTCGTACTTTTATTCCTTCACCAGGTAAGATTACTCGCTTCCATCCCCCCGGTGGTTTAGGTGTTCGTTGGGACTCACACATTTATGCTGATTATTCTGTGCCGCCAAATTATGATTCTATGATTGGTAAATTAATCACTTGGGGTGATAACCGCGATGTTGCTATTGCACGTATGCGTAATGCACTTTCAGAACTTGTGATTGATGGAATAAAAACTAACATTACCTTACACCAAGACATATTAAATGATCATGGTTTTGTTAACGGTGGTGCCAACATTCATTACTTAGAGAAAAAACTAGCCGACTTTGAATAAAATTAATTTAAGCAGGCACTAATCAAAAGCTCTGCATTGACAGGGCTTTTTTTCATCCTAATTTAAAGTAAACTATTCATCAATACTTTGCTTTAGCCTGTAAACGAGACACGTATGACTAACCAACTAGAAAAACCCATACCACCTTCTGATGACGACTGCTGCGGTGGTGGTGCATGTAACCCTTGTGTTTGGGATCACTATTATGCCCAATTGCAAAAATGGCGCATTCAACAAGCCAAAATAAAGGAACAAGAACAAGAACAAGAACAAGAACAAGAACAAGAACAAGAACAAGAACAAGAACAAGAACAAGAACAAGAATAATATAACAAAAAGTCGCTTGCTCCAATTGAGCTAACTTATAGATTCAATCTTAGATTACTTTGGTTCCTTAGGTTCTGTGATTACAATCCTAACGGGTTCTGAATGGCTCCCTGCATAACTCATCGTAACATCAAATGTACCTGTAAATAAGCCATGAGGAAGATACGATAAAAGATCAATGTTGAAATAACCACCTGTCAATACGCCTTCAAGATCTTCTCTGCTATTTACTGGTGCGTCATCAGGTGGTGCCACATCGGGCTCGTCATCGCTGTTGTCTTCATTATCCTGAACAACCCCTGTGTAATATATGTCTGAGTCAATCAAGTCCACCCTTATTGATAAAGGCGCACCATCCATTATGGCCAGCACAGAGATTAAATAATAACCGCATACAGGAATAACCAACGTTTCACCAAGAACAGGAATAATTCTCTCTGGCGCGTTAATAACAACACCGTGCCACGGAGAGCGAGGTACTGATGGTGAACATACAGATTGTTGACGTGTACCAACTTCTATTTCATTATATAATTCAGGAACATAGTCCATCTTATTACCCTCTTAAACTTAAAACCCTGCATTAATATCTAATTTTTTCACTACCTTTTCGCAATTAGCGCAATAAGCATTTTTCTGATTAACCGCGCCAAAAATCACACAAGTTGACGCAGTCAAATTGGCAGTTCCTTGGTAATTACTCAGACCAGGCGAACAACCATTAAAACAATGATTGCCTGCATGTCCTTTATTTTCATAGTGTGTTGCATGCTTATCTGGACTAATACCAGTGCCGGCAGCAACCATTCCAAGTTTATGGCCTATTTCGTGTATTATAGTGCACTCTTGCTTAGCATTAGGTTGATCTCGCCACCATGCTCGCGTACATACACATGTTTGATTAGCCCCTCCAAGGGCTAGCCCTCCTCTCATTCGATCAACAACATTCACCTTTACAACAATTCTGCCAACGCCAACAGCCATCCCAGTAACATCAACCTTAACTTTATTCCAAAAGTCACCGCTACCATCAGCACTTACTTTAGCTTCAGGAATCACTTCAACGCCACCACCATTGCGATGAAATTCTGCTGATACAAACCATGATTCAGAACCAACAAGATCATGCCATAAATATCGTGTGTCTACTGTATATGGTGACAGTAAACCAGCAGCAATGACAGGAATAATAGCATCAGCCTTTCCTGGCCCAACATTTATATTGTCTTTACTTATATCAACCCCTGAATTTTTCACAGCAAGGTGGTCAGTATAGGCAACAACTAACAAATATTTATTCTTTTCTTTCACCTCTGCATCTGCATCGATTGCCGCAACAATATTAGACGATAACATGGTAGAGTCTGCTCTATTTCCAATATTTTCTTGCAGTGGAATTTCCAAAGCAGTTAGCTTTGACGGTTCAAAGTGATGTTTTTTATATTCTGCATCAACAGGAGCTGTTGAAGAAAGAACCGACGTTAAATTCTTCATTTTTGCTTCAACATAATAGAACTTACGTTTTGTTTTTAAAATACCCGTTTTGACTTTCTTTCCTTTGCTGTCTACCGCCTCTACTTTAAATTTATAACCACCACCAGCAACTAATTCAACCGCATTTTTTATCACTTTTGTTCCATCAGAATCTGTTGTGCCATTCACTATTGTTTCTGTATATTTAAAGTGTGAATTTCTTGCTTTCTCAGTAGCAGTATACTCGTCCGTTCCGCTTGGTTTAAGTAATGTTAACTTAAAAGAATGAGCACCAGGCTTATCAAACTTCACCTTCAAACTAGGTTTCATTCCTAACCAATCTTTATGCTTCACATCAACGCCATCAACCCACTTATCTTCTACAGGTAAGTTAACCCACTGAGTACCTGAAGCTTCCTCTTTATCATTTACCCACCATGCAACAGAAACAATATTCGCATCCTTCAAAGGACAGGGTTGAACAGCACTATCAGCTTTCACTGACTGTGATGCATCTTTAGTTTTAGATGCCTTATTAGGCTTAGAACATAACCCCATAATTAGTCCTTTTTCTGCTCGGTAGCTAAGGCTCTAGCGGAAGTGATAATTTTAGATAAGTAGTTATTGGCAGCATTTAATAACATTTCATAACGTGCATTTTGTTCATGTTCAACAGAAAGTGCCTGAGTGTCTTTTTTTAACGCACCTATAATCAATTTATCATGATAAAAATTTAGACCTGCTATAAATGCCATTAACACATAACTCAGCTGTGATGCTGGCTGTAAAAAGTTATCTTCGATTGCTCTACTTACGGCTTCCCTAATAAAATCTATATGTACTTTTTCGGAGTGTGCTTTATATTTTTCAGGAAACACCAAATTAAATGCATTAATTATTTCATGTATATTAAGTGAGTTATACCCTAATGCTTTTGCGGATTCTAACCAAGACTTAAGCCTTGATACAGCTAAAAACAAATAGCTAGCATCTTTACCTCTGACGATATCTAGGTACGCCCAAGTATTGTCATATAATGTATCAAGTCGATGAATATTGTCACTAATATCTTTATCATAAAGTGGCAAACACAATTCTGCATACAAGGGGTTTTGATGGAAGTTACGGCCTAATAATACGGTATGGTCTATAAATGATTGAATTGCTGCTTGCTCACTTATAGCAAAATAATTTGCAGTTTCAATTGCCTCATCAATAAAAACCAATAAATTAGCATCATCTAAATGCTCACTCTGTACGGGGAAATATGAGCGGATATGCTCTTTAAGTTGTGTTTTGAATGTAATTAAAATACCTGCTGACATTTTAGCCATTTGTTCTCTACTAATCTTCAGCATTTCATATTTCCTTATTGTGGGTAATTAGGATAGTAAACGATGTATCTTATGTATTCAACGAAATCTAATATTGGCTTCAGCCATAAAGTAAGCGAACTTCAAAAGGAAATTTACCATCGTCTTTAATCTATTGTTATGACTGTTGAGCACAATCACAATGGGCTTTGCTGAACAGCTACAAGTGACCATAGTATTATTATAAACCCAAGCCTATTATTTTGACAAAGATCCATTTAATAAGTCTATATTATTGTTTATAATTATAACTCGACTAATTAAGGATGATTAATAATGAAAGATTTCCCTCCTGCAGTACTGGTTGAAACTTGGTTACACGTTATGAATTGCAGAAATAAAAACATATCTCGTCAAAAACATGCCATATATCAAAAGATAAAAGCCTATTTTGGTACAATAGAATTAGCACAATTATATGTTGAACAAAGTAAAGATGAAGAAATAGAGATTCATTTTTTGTGAGATACAATCAACCTCTCTATTTCTACTGATGCTCACATTATTCTGTAGAAAAAACTACTCTACAGCCATTGGCATAGCTTCAATATTGACAATTTCACTACGATTCAACGTTATTTTAAAACGCTGTAAGTGTTCACCCGTTTTGTCTACACACCGAAGAATAAGGTTAATTTGATAGCGACGTTCAACTGCTTGGCTCGATATTTTTTGTCCATCTAAGCTATACAAACGACCCGCACCTTTTTTCAAAAAACGAACAAATGGCGTTAAGTTAAAAAATATTTGTTGTTGAATTTCATCATACCCTGGTAAAAATTCCTTAACGATGACTTTATTATCACAGCGAAAATGAAACAAACGTGCTGCTTGCTTATTTTGTTGCCGACGTTTTTGAAATAAGTCGTTGACCGATTTGGGCAAATCTTTTTGAGTGATATATTCTAACCACAAAATTTGGCTCAAAATACGCTTTTGATTAACACTGTGTCTAAATATATTCTGCCACTTAGGTCTACCTTTTTGAATTTTACGCCAAATTAGGTTTGTTACATCTTCTTTAAATATTTCTCGTAACCCATAAATTAAACCTAAAAAAGCAATCAATGCCAAGGTGACCTCAGTGAAACTAGAGCGCGCATTAAGCACAAGTACCATGACAAAAGCCATAATCACCGCTGTAACACCACCTCTTACTAGCCGTTTTAAATTTAGATCTAAATATCGTGTTTGTTTTTGAAAAACGACACCGTATTCAATTAAACGCTGTAATAATCGCATTTTATTCGTTATACGGTTAGGGTCTTCAAGTGTTACTTGCGAGTTATAATTACACTCAATACGATAATTATTTTCTTCACGGCAAAAAGCTAATAAAAATTCTCGTTCCGTAGTAAATTCGCTGCTTTTGGGCCCTTTAGACAGTAACTTTAAAAATGACTGTTCTATATGCCAACTCAAGTAATTATCTGCATTTTCAAAAAAAGAACTAAGCTTAGTGTCTGAGGGGGTATAGCGTCGTAGTTTTTTCACTAATCCCGCTATCTGGTCTGCCAATTCGATAGCCGCAGGATAAAACTCTTCTGCCGTTTTTAATTTTAAGGTTTGTTTTATATCTGCATCCAATGCGATTTTTAATTGATACGAGTATAAATTTAAATTTAGCCGATAGTCACTTTGTCCGTTTTGATCTTCCTCTTCAAAACGTTGGCTGATAAAACGGCTTCGTACCAAAGGAAGGTGCAATTGCGCAGAGTAATAAGCACTATGGCTTTTTATATTGCTATAAAAGTAATCTTCAGCATTTAATGTGCTTGGGCTGATGCCCATTTCAACAGGCAATGAAAAGTAAAGATCAACTCGTTGCAGCTCTTGAGGCAACAATTGATGGCTTATTTTAATCGATAAATTCTCATCTTGAGATAATTTGACTTTTTTCACGCCTTAATACTTCGCCCTACATAATATGGTTAATTTTTTCCTCTATTTACAATATACTAACCTTATTACTTCAAATAAAGCAAAAGGCTCTCTATTCAACCATTAACAATATATTAGTAGTTGAATTTGAACACTTTATGATATTAGACGTTTTTCTCTGCCTTATTGGTTAGTTTCTCAGATATTTTATACACCACAAAGAATAAAGGTACACAATGTTACAACTTCAACTACCTCATAGTTGCACCATTATACTTTATTCAATGGTGCAAGGTACTAGCGTAACTCATTGACTTTAAATTTTGATAAATATTCTACGTTGGTACAATAATAAAGAAACAAACCAAAACAAAATAACATGAAATAAAGCAAATAAAAATGACGCTAAGGTTGGTTCTGCTACTAATTTAAATTGTTCATATAACCACCGATACAAACTACTATTTCCAACAGAAACATTTAAATAAACAGTTACAAATAAAAATGATAAAATGTAAACAAATAAAGGGTTTGTGCCATAAATAAGTAATGGTGAAGCTAACTTTTCTTGCCCCTTTACATCAATTAACCACACAAAAAAAGCTAATAACAAACAAGCAAACCCAGTAGTGTAAATAACGTAAGAACTTGTCCATAACGATTTATTAATAGGCAAAATAAAGCTCCATAACACCGCAAATCCTACAGCAAGGCCGCCAATAATCATAAGCTTAAGAACACTAGTGCTTTTATTTTTTATCGTAGTTAAATACCGCGTTAATTCAAAACCTAACAGCATATTTACGACAGCAGGTAGAGTACTAAGCAACCCTTCAGGTTCAAAGCGTATACCATGCATACTATACATATGGTTTGCACCTAATATGGCAAGATCAATTTGGCGTATAATATTACCTTCAATCGTTAACCCTGTTTCTCCTACACTCAGCAATATTCCCCAATAAACAAGTAAAATAACTACCGATACAATAAAAACACCACGGCGATTTAATAACATAACAAGACTAGCCGCTATAACATAAGCTATACCAATACGCTGTAAAACGCCCATAATACGCCATTCTTCCATTGGGCTGTCAAAGGGAATAACATTAAGCATAAAACCGATTAAAAACAGGATAACACCACGTTTTAAAATCCTTAATAATTGCGCAAAAGACGCTGAAAAGTAACTCTTTTTAAAAGAGAAAAACATTGCAGAACCTATGATAAATAAAAAGAAAGGAAAGACTAAATCCGTTGGCGTAGCGCCATGCCAGCTCGCATGTAATAGGGGGGCATAAACATGCGCCCAAGTACCTGGCGTATTAACCAAAATCATCAAAGCAATCGTTATACCTCTAAATGCATCTAGGGCAAGGTATCGAGTCATAAGTAAAATCCAAAATATCTAAATAAATGTTAAAAATATTAATCACAAAAAAATGACAGCGCTATCATTAACTAATGTAATGCATTATTAAATACTTTGCTAATGTTTTAACTAAGATTTTAATCAATCTAATAGCTAATTTTTTAGGTAAAGATTTTTCAAACTCTCCCTTACCCTATAGACGATGATGGTTACTGTGTTAAACTGAATGAAAATTCATAACGCTAACGGCCATGTCTACCGAAAAATTACTCTATCAAGCTCAACAAGTCTGTCAAAAAAAAGGGGCTCGTTTAACTAAAACCCGAGAGCAGGTTTTCTTACTCCTTGCTCAACATCAAGGTGCGGTTGGTGCCTATGACTTATTAGATAAACTCAAAATATTAGATCCAGCGGCCAAACCTGCCACCATATATCGAGCTCTAGATTTTTTATCTAAACAAGGCTTTGTTCACAAGATTGAGTCCATTAATGCTTTTGTTATGTGTCATCACTTTGGTGATTGCAACCACCCTGTGCAATTACTTATTTGTGACCAATGCGGCCGAGTAGAAGAAATACAATCAAACAATTTTGATTTAGCTTTACGATCTATGGCTGATGCTACCGGATTTACGATAAGCCATCAAATAGTTGAAGCTCATGGAAGTTGTAGCGCCTGTAAATAAGCGCTACTTTTTAATAAAAATACTTATTTTAGAAATCAAATCTTTGTTTTTTGAACTCATTAAATTTGGTCGCAACATTTTCGTTTGCTAAATTTAATTTCATAATAGCTTTAGGGTTAACCAAAAACCATCCTAAAGTCACATCAACTCTATCTCCTTTTTGAATAGCAAAGTCATACTCAACCGTTCTTTTTTCGTTCGCCTTAATCATCGTATTGGTTATTTCTGTTTTTGCTGCCCATGGCATGGCAGGCTTACCATCAGTTCCGATAACCCTTTTAAAATATTGATCTTTAAATTGTGTTACTTTTCCTGCCCTTGTTACTTGTACTTTAAGTACAGCTAAGCGAAGAGGGTGAAGTAACATTGCGTGAGAGCTTTGGTTATCGATATTCACTTTGAAAGATTTTATTTCTCTCAATATTGAAATATCAACATATTGACTTAACATATCAGAATAAAAGTGTGATCCTGGAAAACCATGAAAAACGTGTTCTTTAGTTTCTTTAAATGCTGTCACACTCCCCTTCACTTTAGGCATATGACAACTAACACAATTTGCCCCATCCATTTCATTATCTATATTTGTAGAGCAAACATTAAGGCCATATTTATTCTTTTTATGTGAATGACATCCAACACAAACATTACCATTTTTTATATGTTTATTTTCTGTTTTTATGGTTCCATGATAGGGTGAATCCATAGCATCTTCTAGTGTTCCAAAATATTTTTTAGGTGTTTCGCTCATTATATTTATATTAGACTGTTCCGCTAGTTTAATACTTTCTATTCGATGGCAATATGCGCAACTAATACCTTCTTGATGCGTTGCATTACTAGCTTGTGGCAACGCTTTTTTACCTTTCCCTAACATTTGGTCTAAATTATTTGCTGCTGGGGTGTGGCATTTACCGCACGAATACTGTTCAAATTTTAGGTTTTTAGGGTGCTTATTCCACACTGAGGCATGTATAGGATCTTTTTGAGGTGTAGAATTTGCGTGCATAGAGCGACTAAATTCATCATATATTTGGGTATGGCATGCTTGGCACTCTTTATTCGGCGCATATTTGCCTACAACATTGTTGGCATAAGTAACCGAAGAAAAAAACAACAATAACGATAAAATATATTTCATTTGATAGCCTTATTAATCGTAATCACATATAGTAGAAAAAACTAAATTAACTTATTCTAATATACAAAGATACAATCTACAACAGCGTTATCAATTTTTACATCGCGTAACTTTATCTTTATTATTTAATCTTAAATAATCACCCATTAATCGCAAAAAAAACTATCGTATATTCACAGTTGCAGGTTAAACGTGATATAAAGTTCGGCTAAGAATTCACAATTCACCTTGTATACAAAATTATCATTCATTTATAATTGGACGGCTATGAAATATTCATTCTCAAAAATACTCATTTGCTTAACTATTGCTTATAGCAGTACTTTATACACAACAAATGCACTCGCTAAAAATACGACTACTAGCGACAAATTTCGCCAACTAGAAGAAATTTTACCCACACCAAATGTCTACCGTACAGCATCAGGTGCACCAGGACACAAATATTGGCAACAACAAGTTGACTATACTATTGATATTCAACTTGATGATAAAACACAACAACTAACAGGTGTTGAAACATTAAAATATCAAAATAATTCGCCTGATACGTTACGCTATATCTGGCTACAACTTGATCAAAATAAATTAAAGCGCAATTCTGATGCTAAATTAGCTGCAGCCACTGACCAATTAAAAAAAGTAACCTTCAATAGTGTGCGCAATATGATTGAAACACCAAAGTTTGATGGCGGTTATAACATTACTAAAGTCACGAATCGTCATGACAAACCATTAAATTTTGTTATTAATGGCACCATGTTACGTGTTGATTTACCTGAGCCACTTAAATCTGGTGAAAATACTCAGTTTAATGTTGAGTGGAATTATCAACTGCACGAACAAAAGGTATTAGGTGGTCGTTCAGGCTATGAATACTTTAAAGAAGATGATAACTATCTATATGAAGTAGCAAGCTGGTTTCCCCGCGCTGTTGCCTATTACGATACTATGGGCTGGCAAAATAAACAATTCTTAGGTCGTGGTGAATTTACGTTAGAATTTGGTGACTACGATGTAAAAATTACAGTTCCAAGCGACCATATAGTCGCGGCTACAGGTGAACTACAAAATCCAAAAGAAGTCTTAACTAAAACGCAGCGTAAACGTTTAAGCGAAGCTAAAAAAGCTAAAAAACCAGTACTTATTGTTACTATTGATGAAGCGTTAGAAAATGAAAAATCTCGCTCTACAAAAAATAAAACATGGCACTTTAAAGCTAAAAATGTTCGTGATTTTGCCTTTGCTTCCAGTAGAAAATTCATCTGGGATGCGCAAGGTTACCAACACGGTGGTAGCAATACTATGGCTATGTCGTTCTACCCTAATGAAGGTAATCCATTATGGGAAAAATACTCAACTGAAGCCATCATTCATACCATGGAACAATACAGCAAATACACTTTTGACTATCCGTACCCAGTCTCTATTTCAGTTAATGGCCCTGTAGGTGGTATGGAATATCCCATGATTACCTTTAATGGTCCTCGTCCTACTCTAGATAAAAAAACGGGTGAAAAAACTTATTCACGTCGCACCAAATATGGCTTAGTTGGAGTTATTATTCATGAAGTAGGCCACAATTATTTTCCAATGATAGTAAATTCTGATGAACGTCAATGGACATGGATGGACGAAGGTTTGAACACCTTTTTACAATTTTTGGCTGAACAAGCGTGGGAAGAAGGATATCCTTCACGTCGCGGAGATGCTGCTAATATTACGAGTTATATGAAAAGTACTAATCAAGTACCTATCATGACTAACTCTGAGTCTATTTTACAATTTGGCAATAATGCCTATGGTAAACCAGCAACAGCGCTCAATATTTTACGTGAAACCATCATGGGGCGTGAATTATTCGATTTTGCTTTTAAAGAGTACGCACAACGCTGGAAGTTCAAGCGCCCTACTCCTGCTGATTTTTTCCGCACTATGGAAGATGCCTCAGCAGTTGATTTAGACTGGTTCTTCCGTGGTTGGTTCTATACTACTGATCATGTTGATATTGCCCTTGGTGACATACACCTTTATACCGCAGATAGTCAAAACCCTGATACAGAAGAAGCTTGGTTACGTGCCTTGGAAAATGAGAAACCAGAATTCATTACTCGCCTAATGAATAAAGGCCAAAGAGTTCGTACCCAAGACAAACCCGAATTATTAGATTTCTATAACGAACACGATAAATTCACAGCAACCAATGCGGCAAGAAACAAATATAACGCAAACAATAAAAAACTTGAGCAGTGGGAAAAAGATTTGTTACTCACGCAAAGTAATTTTTATTTGATTGATTTTGAAAATAAAGGCGGATTAGTAATGCCTATTATTTTAGACATTACCTACGCTGACGGCAGCACTGAGCATATGAAAATACCCGCTGAAATCTGGCGTAAAAACTCAGCAAAAACATCGAAGTTACTTATTCGTGATAAAGAAATAACCGCACTAGCAGTTGATGCTAAATGGGAAACAGCCGATGTAAATGTAAATAACAATTACTGGCCAGCAAAACCAATTAAATCACGATTTGAGCTATACAAGCGTAAAAAAGAAGATATGATGCGAGATTACAATAAAAAATTGAAATCTGCAGATGAAGAAAGTGAAAACGCTGACAACTAATGCTTAAAATGTCATGTTCTTTATTGAAGAAGCTACCCATGAATAAAATGCTATTGTGCATTTTATTCATGGGTTATGCCCATATAACTATTGCCCACACCTATTTCTTTGGTGTTACTGAACTTAATCTCAATACAAAAACTAAACATATTGAAGTGATTCACCAACTAACTGCTCATGACATAGAGAATGCCATTGCTGAAATCGAGCAAGTTCATTTTTCAACCGAGCATCCTAACTATGACCAATTAATTCAAAAATATATTGAGAAACACTTTATTTTATTACGAGAAAACAACATAATTAAAATGAATTGGATTGGCTTCGAAGTTAAAAGAGGTCAGCTTTTTGCCTATCAAGAAAGTGCATCTGAAAACGTTTTAACTAATTTAGTAATAAAAAATTCAATACTTGTCGATACTTATGAAAAACAAATAAACACGGTGAACTATCAAAGCTTAAACACAGAAAAAACAATTCAAGGTAGTTTAACTTTCGACCAATTACACAAAATGGCAATTATTAATTGAAGTGAATAAAATATTAATAAAAAAATTAACATGGTTTGATTTACATTTGCTGCAGAAGTGGGCAAAATCAAGCTATTAACAATAGCTAAAGCTCGGAAAATTTAATGAGAGTAGAGTTCATCAACCCATTTTTATCATCAATGCTTAACGTTATGTCTACCATGGCGCAAATGGAATTAACTCCTGAAAAACCTAAATTAAAAACAACCGAAGTATCAATGGGAGATGTTTCAGGTTTAATAGGTATGGTTAGCCCACAAACCAAAGGTTCCTTATCAATTACCTTTGATGAATCGTTAGCATTAGCAACGATGAAAGGCATGGTGGGCGAAGCCCCTGATGAGATAAATGATGAAATCACCGACTTAGTAGGTGAAATCACTAACATGGTAACTGGCGGCGCAAAACGTATGCTCAGTGAAAAAGGAATTGAATTTGATATGGCAACCCCTATTGTTGTCTCAGGAAAAAATCATACAATTCACCATAAATCAGATGGTCCTGTTGTGGTTTTAGCGCTTAAGGGAGAAAAAGGCAAAGCCTATATAGAGTTTTCTTTTGGGGAATAAATAACCGGTCAGTTGCCAGAAATTTTTCAAGTTTCCAAAGTATTATTAATAAAAAGCACTATGTTGTCATAGTGCTTTTTATTATCCGCATTTAAGGTAGTGCATTAACTATTTGTCACTCTAAACTGCTTCGCTGCTTGCACCATATTTTCAAGTGCTGATTTTGTCTCATCCCACCCTCTTGTTTTTAAGCCACAATCAGGATTAACCCATAACCTTTCAATAGGAATATAACGTTGCGCTTTTTCTAACAAGTTAACCATCCATTCAACACTTGGGATATTGGGCGTGTGAATATCATAAACACCAGGGCCTAAATCATTTGGGTAGGCTTGCTGTTCAAAAGCGTCAAGTAATGCCATATTTGAGCGTGACGTTTCTACAGTTAACACATCAGCATCAAGTGCAATAATAGCGGGTAAAATATCATTAAACTCTGAATAACACATGTGAGTATGAATTTGTATTTTAGAGGGTGCTTTAGCAGCCGACAAACAAAATGATGCTGTTGCCCAATTTAAATAATACTGCCATTGGCTTTTTTTAACGGGCATTCCTTCACGAATAGCAGGTTCATCTATTTGTATAATTTGTGTGCCATTACTAATAAGATCTTCAACTTCATCACTAATAGCCAATGCAATTTGCTTAGCAACTTCTGCTCGTGGTAAATCATCGCGTACAAATGACCAAGCTAAAATGGTTACAGGGCCTGTCAACATAGCTTTTACAGGTTTTTCTGTAAGAGACTGAGCATAACCTATCCACTCAAGTGTCATGGCTTTTTTGCGGCTAATATCACCAAAGATAATTGGAGGCTTAACACAACGTGAACCATAGCTTTGTACCCAAGCAAATTGAGTAAAAGCAATGCCCTCAAGTAACTCCCCAAAATATTCCACCATATCATTTCGTTCGGCTTCACCATGTACTAAGACGTCTAAACCAATATTTTCTTGGCGTTCAATGGTATCTTTAATTTCAGCTTTTATTAGTGTTTCATATTCATTGTCACTAATTTCTTGACGACGCCATTTAGCACGAACTTCTCTAATATCACCTGTTTGAGGGAAAGACCCTATTGTTGTAGTTGGTAAAATAGGTAGGTTTAACTCCACTTTTTGTACTTGCTTACGCTGTGCAAAAGCATCTTTACGATGGTAGTCTTGTGTTGTTAATGACGCAACTCTCTGTTTAACATTTGGATTATTAATACGGGTAGAAATACATCGCGCTAGTGCAGCATTTGAATATTGTGTTATTTCATCACTATTTTGATCTATTAATGCCTGTTTTAATAAACTCAGCTCCTGACACTTTTGTGTGGCAAATGCTAGCCAAGAAGTGAATTCTTTATCAAGTTTCTTTTCTTGGGTTAAATCAACTGGTGAATGTAGTAGAGAACAAGAAGGCGCTAACCATAATCTGTCACCTATTGAACGATAAATTGGCAGCACTTTTTGGTAAACAGAGACTAAATCAGATTTCCAAACATTTCGACCATTAATCACACCTAAAGAAATTACCCACTCATCTGGTACACATTCAATAATAGTATTTATATTTGTTTTTTCAGAAAGAGTATCTAGGTGAATACCATCAAAAGGCAAATTTTTTATTAATTCAATATGATGGTCGATAGAGGCAAAATAAGTGGTTAATAACAGTTTTAATGTTCCCTTGTTAAGGGTTTGATAAGCTTGACTAAATGCTTTTTGCCATTGACTGTCTAACTCTAAACCTAACACCGGCTCATCAATTTGTATCCACTCAACACCTGCAGCAGACAACTGATCTAAAACTTGTTGATAACGTACTAACAACGCAGACAATAACGTTAATTTGTCTACATCATTGGTAACACTTAAATGTAAGTAGGTAATAGGGCCAATCAACACAACCTTACGATTGTCCGAAACTTGTTGAGCATCATTAAACTGTTCTAATAGATTTTTTACATCAATTTCGACATCTGATTTATTTACTAAATCTGCTGAAAGCTCAGGTACAATATAATGATAATTAGTATTAAACCATTTAGTCATATCACTTGCTGCACATTGGCACCCTGAAGGGGCTTTTCCCCGTGCAATACGAAACTCTAAATCAAGCGTATTCGCATCCTTTGTATGGCTAGTAAAACGTGTTGGCGTTAAACCAAGTAACAAAGTAGTATTTAGTACATGATCATAATGTGCAAAATCTCCTACAGGTAATAAATCGATACCAGCTTCTTGCTGAATAGCCCAATTAATATGACGGCGCTCTTTACTTTGTGCCAAAAACTCTTTTTGGTTGATATCGCCTCGCCAATAACTTTCTAAAGAAAATTTTAATTCTCGCTTTGCGCCAATGCGCGGAAACCCTAACGTATGAATTTGCATAATCTGCTCCAATTGCATTTGTAATTTAACCATAGTGATAAAAATTGCTGACTAAAATAAGCAATTATTTTTATAGACGTCTAGACGTTTGAATGGTTATACTTTAAAAAAAGCACGAAATAAGCACAAGCGCAAATTATTCAACAAGGATATGCAAAAAATTCATTATGTTCGAAATTAAACACCTAAAAACACTGTCAACATTAGCTGCGACAGGTAATATAAGAAAAACAGCCGAAAAACTATTTGTTAGCCAGTCTGCTCTTTCTCATCAAATCAAGGATCTAGAGCAACGCTTAAACACTCCCTTGTTTATACGAAATACTTCGCCCGTACAATTTACTGCCCAAGGAAATATGTTACTGACATTAGCGAACACTATTTTGCCTAAAATAAAAGAGACAATGAGCGAATTAAAAGGTAAAAACGAAACAACAATACAGTTGAAAATTGCGATTGCTTGCCATGCTTGTTTTCAATGGCTTTTACCTGTAACCGAACAATTTTCAAAACAATATCCTGCATTAAAAATTGAATTTTTGGAACAAGTATTCCCAGCTCAAAATCATGACGAGTTCGCAGACAATATTGATATATTATTCACTGATGAAAAAAAAGAGAATGACAACTTTAGCTACCATGAGTTAGGCGCTTTTGAAGTGGTTGCCGTATTAGCAAATCGCGATACTATTGATTCTACCAGTTTAATAAATAAAGAATTTTTAGAAGCAGACGATTTTAGCAAACAAGTATTACTGACTTACCCTGTAAAGTCAGATCAATTAGACATTTTTAAATTATTTCTTCATAAAGAGTCTAACAGAGCTGACGCACATAAACATAATAAACATCAAGGCATCACAATAAAACAGGTCGCAAATAGTCACATGATTTTACAAATGGTTGCTGCTAACATGGGTATTGCAGTGTTGCCAATATGGTTAGTAAGTAGCCTAAGCAAACAGTCATTAGTACAAACTAAACGCATTGGCAAGGCAGGTATTTATAAAACGCTTTATGCGCGCTATAACACGCACAACGTGAAAGTTGATATAATCAAACAGTTAATACCACAAACTATTGCTGCATTTAGCCATTTAAACATAAATAATAGTAAACACTAATAACCTGAAAACAGGAAATGCTCGATCATGTGGCAGCAAACTGAAATAAAGTTAAGTCCAAAAAAAAGAAATTTTCATCTTATAACAGATGAAATCATTAAACATTTAACAAACATTAAGCAAATAAAATGCGGCATTTTGCATTTGTTTATTAAACACTCGTCAGCTTCATTAACCATTAATGAAAATGCTGATCCAACCGTTCGTAGTGATATGGAAAAGCATTTTAATGTTATAGCCCCAGAACGAGCGCCTTATTATCAACATATTTACGAAGGCGATGACGACATGCCTGCGCATATTAAATCGAGCTTACTTGGTTCTAGTATTAGTATACCTATCACCAATGGGCAGCTCAATTTAGGTATTTGGCAAGGAATATACTTAGGAGAGCATAGAGATCACGCCAGTAGCCGCACAATTGTTGCAACGATTCATGGTGAATAAAGCGGCATACCACTGTGCGTAATACAACCACAACTAATCTTCTTCTAAAACATGCGGGCCAGCATAATTATCAAAACGTGAATATTTACCTTGAAAGGTTAACGGTACGCGACCAATTGGTCCATTACGTTGTTTACCGATTATAATTTCTGCCATACCTTTAAATTCACTATCATCGTGATAAACCTCATCACGATAAATAAACATAATTAAATCAGCATCTTGCTCTATTGAACCTGATTCACGTAAATCCGAGTTGATGGGGCGTTTATCACTTCGTTGCTCCAACCCACGGTTTAACTGAGACAAAGCAACAACGGGCACTTGTAATTCTTTTGCTAACGCTTTTAGTGAGCGAGAAATTTCAGCAATTTCTAAAGTACGATTATCTGAAAATTGTGGCGCACGCATTAATTGCAAATAATCAATCATGATCATCGAAATACCACCATGATCACGATGAATACGTCGTGCCCTTGAGCGAACCTCGGTTGGCGTTAACCCTGCTGCATCATCAATATACATTTTACCATTTTCAATGAGTAACCCCATGGTAGACGATAAACGAGCCCAATCTTCATCATCAAGCTGACCTGTTCTAATTTTAGTTTGATCAATACGCCCTAACGAGGCAAGCATCCGCATCATAATTTGGTCTGCGGGCATCTCTAAACTAAAGATTAACGCGGGTTTGTCTTGAGTCATGGCGGCATGTTCTGCCAGGTTCATCGCAAAGGTTGTTTTACCCATCGACGGACGAGCTGCAACAATAATCAAATCAGATTTTTGTAAACCTGCAGTCATTTTATCTAAATCTGCAAAGCCACTAGGCACACCAGTTACACCGCCTGTATCAGTGGAACAAAGCTTTTCAATTCTATCAACTGTTTTTTCTAATACCGAATGAAGGCTTTCAGGCCCCTCTGATTTATTCGCGCGTTTTTCTGCAATAGCAAATACTTTGGTTTCAGCAAAATCAAGTAATTCTGCGCTGCTTCTACCCTGCGTGTCATAACCTGCTTCTGCAAGCTCATTCGCAACACTGATCATTTCACGCGTTACGGCACGTTCACGTACAATATCAGCATAAGCAGTGATGTTTGCCGCACTCGGCGTATTTTTCATCATCTCAGCGAGATAAACAAAGCCACCTGCGTCATCTAATTTTTGATCATTTTCTAAAGCTTCTGACAGAGTAATTAAGTCAACAGGCTCCCCCAACTCTATTAAGGCAGCGATAGTTTCAAAAATAAGACGATGAGAACGGCTATAAAAATCAGCAGCAACTGTTTTTTCTGCCACCCGATCCCAAGTTTCATTATCAAGCAACAAACCACCGAGTACTGACTGCTCAGCTTCTAAGGAGTGCGGAGGTGTTTTTAATTCATCAATTTGCTTGTCTTTGATAAACTGCGTTTCTTTGGCAAACTTACCAGGCTTTCTATCTGCCATTTTTGAACCTTAATTTTAAACATTTTGAGAGGTTTTTCTAAGAGGAGTAATGTAGCAGAAACACAGATAAAAATAGAGTATTAAAAAAAATAAAAATCAGGGAGTCACTCCTGATTTTGTGTTTTTTGCTACAAAGGCAATAGGTACATATTACCCAATGTTATTTAACAGTAATATCGCCACTGACAGTATTAACACTTACCGAGCTGTTTGCATTACCCGTTTGAAAATAAAGCTTTTCGCTAGGACCATATTTGGCTTTTTCTGCTTCTTGAGCAGTTAGCCTGTTAGTTAAATCACCGCCCGCATTAGCTTTTAAACGAAAATCTGCTGCCACATCATCTTGAAAATCAAGTGTTACTGCACCACTCACACTTGACGCTTTAACTATACCGTTTCGCTGCAAAAATAAGCTAACTTTTGCATCACCACTTACCTCAGAAATATTTAATTCATCAACTTTAGTTAACTGCAATTTAATATTTCCTGAAACATTATTAACAAAAACTTCACTCGCGTCAGATTTAGACGTAATGTCGCCACTCACAACTTTCAATTGTAAACGCCCTAAAGAGTTTTCATCTTTTATATCACCGCTAACCGTAGACAAATTAATCTTTCCTTGTAACGATTTTGCTTTGATACTCCCACTAACACTACTTAATTCGATATGTTCAGCAAGATTTTTAGCATTAATATCACCGCTAATCGTTTTAACCGACACATTGTTAGTTAAGTTTTCAAGTTCAACATCACTGGATATACTTTCAAAGTTCATACGAAGATCCGCTGGCATATGTATAGTTAATATAGAGCCTTTAGCTCTTCTGCGATCATTTTTAGGTATATCAACTTTAATGTTAATAGAGTGCCCTACTTGTTCAAAGACAAGTTGTTTTGCTTTATCATCAAGCTCACCTTTCACTGTAACCCACTCTTTTTCCCAACCAACAATAATGACCTTACCACTTAAATTTTCAATTGTGACGGTATTCACCCCTTCACTTTTTATTGTTTCGTCTACTTTCTTACCTGCCATGGTGACAGGAATAAAAAATAAACTAGCACAAATCAATGCTGCCATTATGTACTTATTAACATTATTCATAAAAACCTCTGTACCCTATTTTACAAAACTATCAGCTTTGTCTTTAACTTTATTTTTAATACGTTTTACCATTCAGCAACGGTTAAATTGTTTGCCATTGAATATTTTGATCATTCATATACGGATATAATTGTTGCAATAAATTCAATTCTTGTTGTTGTGTAAAGCGGAGTAAATTAAGTAAATCAATATTGTTTTCATCGTTTAGCAAAGCTTTTTCAATTGTTTTACGCGCCTGCGCTAACACCTCAAATTGGGCTTGCATATTGGCAGACAAATGAGACATGTCTGGTTGCCCATAACTCACAAGCAACGCTTGTTTTTGCTGTTGAAAGCTCACCTGCATTGTTTCTATTAATTGTTTAGCGTTCGATGGTAAAACGTTTTCATTACTTACTACTAAAGGTTCTGTTATTTGTGGTGTTGGTGAAAAAGTAACCCAGCCAACTAAAACTGCGGCAATAAGTGAGGCTGCCCAAGCAGCAGGAACAAAATAACGTTGTTTATTAACAAAAGTATTCTGTTGCTTTTTATCTTGAATGGCATGTTCAATCCCCTGCCATAAATCTCGCTGTGGCTCCATCTCTTTAGGTAATTTATCTACATAAGATAATAGTGTGTTATCTGAAATGTGTTTATTCATCATTTACTCCTAACAATAGATCATCACTTAAAGACTCTTTTAATAAAGCTTTCGCTCTATGATATTGTGATTTACTAGAGCCTACAGCTATATTTAACATGTTAGCTATCTCTTCATGGCGATAACCTTCCACTGCAAATAACACAAATACTACTCGCGCTCGCGCAGGCAATTTCGCTATATTCTTGTCTAAGGCTTCAAGTGTTGAGGAATCATCTAACGGTACTGAAATTTCGTCTGGCAACGTATGCTTTGCTTGCTCTTCAATACTAAAAATGCGTTGCAGCCAATTTTTCTGCTTACGTAAATAACTCAATACAACGTTACTTGCTACACTATGAAGCCATGTACTAAATTTGCTTTCGCCGCGAAAATTATTTATTTTTTGCCACAGCACCACAAAAACTTCTTGGCAAACATCTTCAGCACTTTCTTTATCTGCAAGCATTCGCCAACACAACGCATAAATTTTTCGATAATGCATTTCATAAAGTTGATGAAATGCAGCTTGCGAGCCATTCTTCGCCTGAGTAATCCACTCTTGCTCCTGAGTGTTAACAAATAATTTTTGAGCATTAATTATCTTGGGGTTATTCAAAAAATAATTTCTCTTAATGTTTGTTGTATAGTTAGATGCAAGAAATCAATAAAGGGTTTAAAGCTGAATTTTTTATTTTATGCCTTACTCTTCAAAGTAAAGTATTTATAAACATAAAAATTACACCTTAGACTATGAACTAATTCCCTTAAGTAACGTTAATTTCAGTGACTATGTTATGTAATACTCTTACGGCTGATTCTATAAGTACATTATCTGATGATTTAGGGTAAATAACATAGGCTGGAAGTTGAAATGAGGGGGCCGATTCAACAGGAAATAAACGTTCTTGGTTAATCAGTTCCAACACCAGTCTACGAGGAAAGTAGCCAGATCCCCCCATATTGAGGATATGTTGTAAACCTAACCAACCAATGCCAACAGTTAAACGCGGGCTGCTTAATTCAGGTAGGCTAGCTGTTAATTGTGAAAGAAATTCAGGTCCCCAATTTACATGAACATAGGTATTAGGGTTAGCCAATCCTAGTGCTACTTTTTGAGTACTCACAAGAATCAACTCTTCATCTAATAACCAGTCTACTTTAAGTGTAGGGCGATGTTGCGGCGTATACATAATACCAATATCAAGCCTACCATCAATCAAGTTTTGCATTAAACCTTCTTCAATGCCGCTTTCTGCTCTTATTTGCATATTGGGTTGTTCAATACTTATTTTTTCAAGCCAACGCAGTAATAACCCGTCCCAAAGCCCAAAACGTCCCCCAACTGTCAGCACACCATCATAAGCAGGCGCAAAACCAATATCATGACGAGCACGTTCCATTGTTTGTACCAGATTAACAGCATAACGTAGAAAACGTCTTCCTGAAGGGGTGAGCGTAGCACCCGATTTGTTTCGTATAATTAACTGACAGCCCATGTAGTCTTCTAACGAGCGTATTCTACGACTAATAGCCGTTTGTGTTAGGTGAAGACTTTGCGCAGCAGCAGTAAAGCTGCCCGTATCAACTATTTTGATGAAAGTCCGCGCAAATTCAATATCCAAGATAATCCTTTTTAAAATAACGTAAAATTAAGTACTTTTAATACTATCACTGATATAGCGCGACTCGAACAAATTTATCAAGGCAATTAATACCAATATAACATGATTATTTGTCATACTATCTGTGATTATTTTTCATTTGTGTAATGTATGATTCAGGCTTAAGCTTATCAGGTAAACGCTTTATTATAAAAATCAATTAGTCATTTAAACAGACTAGCACTTCTACTTTGGGTTAAGAAACTCATCAGTTAGCTGGTTTACTAGAGGTTACTATGGTCATTCCTTATTATTTAAAAATGTTATATACGTCAAACGCCGCTTGGGAGGAAATTGATCAGTCGGTAGTAAAAACCCTATTTTATATGGTGTTACCATTATCATTACTACCACCAGTAATGATCCTCTATGCTGGGTTTGAATACGGTGAAAGTTTTTTTACCGCAGCTAATGAAGTAGTTTGGATTTCAAGCGCTGCTGTGTTTTTAGTTGCAGAACTTATTACCGTAATGTTGATGGCATGGGCTATTAAAAATATTGCTGCTTCTCGAGGAATTGAAACCGATTACAGAAATACACTCACGGTAACATCTTTTTCGGCTGTTCCTATGTGGCTGTCTTCATTTGCACTATTTCTTCCAAACCCATTATTTGTCATTAGTATGGTACTTTTAGGTTTGTTAATCTCAATATGCCTAAACTACTACGGAACAAAAAATTTGCTACATATGCATGAAGAATTAGAAGTAGCATCTATTACTCATACTACGATTTCTCTGGGTGTAGTAGCTTGGGTATTTTTAGTAACGCTAATTGTTATTCCACTTTTGTGGTAGTTTTTCCTCTTAATAAGCTCACCACCAAAAAATCGTGATGTTTTAGCTCCATACAAACAGCCCAATTTCCATGCCCAGCTTGCTGGGTTTTCACCTGCTTATTTCGCATGGTTATGGCAACTGGAATTGTTTCACTTGCCGCACATTGATTAGTAAATACAACCTATTTTTGAAAAATTAGTGGTAAAAATAAAATCAAAAAAAAAGCTTCTGATTCTCAGAAGCTTTTTCAAAAAAACAAGATTAGAGTGTACAAAATGACTGTCTAATCATTGCTCTTTTTCTGTCTGATGCTACTTTACTTTTTAGAAAGCGCGCCAAAACGTTTGTTGAATTTATCAACACGACCACCTGTCTCAGCAGCTTTCTGCTTACCAGTATAGAATGGATGACATTCAGAACATACGTCTAAATGAATATCTTTACCAACAGTTGAACGAGTTGTAATAACATTGCCACAAGAACAAGTTGCTTTAAACTCAACATAATTAGGATGAATTCCGTCTTTCATGGGGACCTCTATATCTCTCTCGAGAAATTGGGCGTATCGCCACTTAGCCGCTTAGTTGAATCAACTTAAAAACGCTAAGCACCATACGGTGTAAAATTAATGGGGGCGAATAATAAATGATCACCGCATTAACTGCAAGCTAAAGCAGGTAAAAACACATGAAAAAAAGACTTATTAATTATTCATGTGTTTTACGTTAAGATAAAGCATAACTCGCTTTCATCATCATTCAATATAAGCCGTGTCCAAACAATATGTACAAGTAGCCGTACCCGTTCCTATGCGGCAGCTATTTACTTACCAAGTGCCCACAGAAATGCAATATCCCGCGATAAAAATTGGCGAGCGCATAGCTGTGTCGTTTGGCTCAAGAAAGGTCATTGCAATTGTTATAGCAATTGACAATGAATGCGTTATTGAATCAAAAATAAAACCTATTTGCCAACGTCTAAACGACAGTTTTCACTTAAGTGATTCCTTAGTCAGCTTTTTAAAATTATGTGCTGATTATTATCACCATCCTATTGGTGATGTATTACAACAAGCCTTACCTAAATTATTAAGACAGGTAAAAAAAGTAAACTTACAACCGCCTATGGTTTGGCAAAGTCAAAAAATTACACTGGATACGCAAAAGCAGTCTTTAAATCAAATTAAAACAAAAGCACCAAAACAACTTGCTCTTTATCAGTTAATTACTAAGAATCAAGGTATTAGTTGGGCTGAATTACGCACGTTGGGTTATAGTAAATCACAATTAAATGCGCTGATGACAAAAGTATTGATAAAGGAGGTAAAACAAGAGCCTTCATTATTTTCATGGCACAGTGAAAAATTATCAGAGAAAAACAAACAGGTATTATCAACCGAACAAGCGCTTATTGTTTCAGTCATAGGTCAATCACTTGAACGATTTTCTTGCCATTTAATTGATGGCGTAACAGGCAGTGGTAAAACAGAAGTGTATCTTCAAGCCATGGAAAATGTTTTGGCGAAGAATCAACAAGTATTAGTCATAGTGCCTGAGATAGGTTTAACCCCACAAACACTATTACGGTTTGAACAACGTTTTAGTGTACCTATTTGTCTACACCATTCAAACCTCAATGATACTGAGCGTTTAGACACTTGGCTGAGTGCACAACAAGGTAGTGCAGCTATCATCATTGGCACACGTTCTGCAGTTTTTTCACCACTTCATCAACTCGGTATCATTATTGTTGATGAAGAACACGACAACTCATTAAAACAACAAGACGGTTTTCGTTATCACGGTAGAGATATTGCCATTTTACGTGCAAGACAGCTTAATATACCAATAATTCTGGGTAGCGCTACGCCAAGCTTTGAATCGCTCCAAAATGCACTATCAAGTAAATATCAGTATCATCAATTACGTCAGCGCGCTGGGGCCAGTAATACAGCAAAAATGGCATTAATTGATGTGGCTAAACAACAAATGGAGTTTGGTTTATCGGGGACTTTAAAGCACGAAATTAAGCAAACATTAGCGCGCGGTGAGCAAGCTCTCATATTCCTAAATCGACGTGGTTACGCCCCGGCAATTAATTGCCAAGAATGTCATTGGATTTGTAATTGCCAACGTTGTAATAAACCTTATACATTTCATCAAAAGCAACAATTATTAATATGTCATCATTGCGGTAGTCAAAAGCGAATACCAAAACAATGTCCTAGCTGTGGTAGCGTTCGTATTGCGCCAATTGGCCAAGGAACAGAACAATTAGAACAGCGTATTAGTGAAATTTTTCCAGACGTCAGTGTGATAAGAATAGATCGCGACAGTACTCGAAAAAAAGGCGAGCTCACTAAATTATTACAAGAAATAACCGCAAAAAAACATCAATTATTAATTGGCACGCAAATGCTTGCCAAAGGCCACCATTTTCCTGATGTAACTTTAGTTGCAGTGCTTGATGGAGATGGCGCATTATTCAGTTTTGATTTTCGTGCCAGTGAACAAATGGCACAATTATTAATTCAAGTAGCTGGCCGTGCTGGCCGTGCTAGCAAACCAGGTAAAGTATTAATACAAACCAATTACCCTGACCATCCGTTATTACAAGATTTAGTCCATAATGGTTACCAACATTTTGCCAAACAAGCCTTACTTGAACGCAAACAAGCTATGTTACCGCCTTTTACTTATCAAGCCTTGTTTCGCGCAGAAGCAAATTACCCGAGTTATCCTGAAAAATTCTTACGGGCTTTAACTGAAATTACAGTAGAAAATTGCCAATATGCAGGCCCTACCCCTGCAGCCATGGAGAAAAAAGCTGGCAAATTTCGCTACCATTTAATCTTACAAGCAAAATCGAGAAAAGCGCTGCATCTTGCGGTATTACAATTACTTACCATAATTCCCGCCAATGAGTGGTTGAGTAAAGTTCGCTGGAGTGTTGATATCGATCCTGTTGATTTAAGTTGGTAGTTTTATTCTCTTTAATTTAAATCACCGATAAAGGTATTCGGTATATACTTGTAATTAGAAATCACTTAAGTATAAAATACCTAACACTCTTCACGACTTCCCTGTAGTTCATGTCAAACCAAGATTATGTTTCCCGGACACCTTCGAAAAAGAAAAAAAATAGCCCTTACAAAAAGAAATCGGCCGAACCAACCCGAGTATTGTCAATAAAAACTAAAATAATTGGTGTACTTTCTATTTTATTAATCGTTGGGTTCTCATACGGTTTATGGTTTTTAAAAACAAGTTCACTAACTAAAGATCCAATTCAAACAAATGAGCAATCTATTACGAAAAAAGAACAAAATCTTCCTGCTCCACCTAAAGAAAAATGGACTTACGTAGAAAATTTAAAAACTAAAAAAGTTGAAGTGGGTCAATATGAAATAAAACAAAATGGCCCGTATAAAATGCAATGTGGCTCTTTTAAAACCCGTCCTCAAGCAGAATCACTCAAAGCTAAAATGGCATTTGTTGGTATTGAAAGTCAAATTCAGACAGCCCAAGGCAAAAACAATATGTGGTATAAAGTTGTTTTAGGGCCTTATGAACGAAAACGTGCCGCAGAAGAAGATAAGCACAAATTACGCAACAACAAAATTAATGGCTGTCAAATTTGGCTATGGAAATAATTCCAATAGAATTAGGATAAAATTAATTCTATCCTTGAAAAATCAGTAATAATCCCAACTTTATCTACAACAAAATGTATTTATTGAGATTGGAGTTAATGTGACAACTATCGTTTCAGTTAGACGCAACGGCAAAGTTGCTATTGGTGGTGATGGCCAAGTATCGCTGGGTAATACTGTTATGAAAGGTAATGCTAAAAAAGTACGCCGTTTATACAACAACAAGGTACTCGCTGGCTTTGCTGGCGGAACAGCTGACGCTTTTACCTTATTTGAACGCTTTGAAAGCAAACTTGAACAGCACCAAGGCCATTTAACAAAAGCCGCCGTAGAACTTGCGAAAGATTGGCGTAGTGATCGAGCCCTACGAAAGCTTGAAGCATTACTTGCTGTGGCAGATGAAACAGCCTCTTTAATTATTACGGGTAATGGTGATGTAGTTCAGCCTGAACATGACTTGATTGCTATTGGCAGTGGTGGAAACTTTGCTCAATCAGCTGCAACAGCACTTTTAGAAAATACCGATTTAAGCGCTAGAGAGATCGTTGAAAAATCCTTAACTATCGCTGGTAACATTTGTGTATTTACCAATCATTCTCAAACGATAGATGAACTGTAAGTTTTATGTTTGATCACTTTTTACGCTTTATATTTTTGAAACATATTATTGTCTTGTTGATAAATCAAAACGACATGAGGAATAAACAATGTCAGATATGACTCCCCGCGAAATTGTCCATGAATTAGATAGCCACATTATTGGTCAAGGTGACGCTAAACGTGCTGTCGCTATTGCTTTACGAAACCGCTGGCGTCGTATGCAATTAGATGAAGCGTTACGTAATGAAGTTACACCAAAAAACATTTTAATGATCGGCCCAACAGGGGTTGGTAAAACAGAAATTGCTCGTCGCTTAGCTAAGTTAGCTCGTGCACCTTTCATTAAAGTAGAAGCGACAAAATTCACCGAAGTGGGTTATGTTGGTAAAGAAGTTGAAACCATTATTCGCGACCTTGCTGATATGGCAATAAAAATGGTTAAAGAAGACGAAATGAATCGTGTGCAGCATTTAGCAGAAGAAGCTGCCGAAGAACGCATTTTAGACGTATTGCTGCCACCTGCTCGTGATAGTTTTGGTAACGTAGAAACAAAAGAAGAAAGTAGCAGTACTCGTCAAGTATTTCGTAAAAAACTACGCGAAGGAAAATTAGACGACAAAGAAATAGAACTCGATTTAGCTGCCCCACAAGTGGGAGTTGAAATTATGGCGCCTCCAGGCATGGAAGACATGACTTCACAGTTACAAAGCATGTTTCAAAATATGTCGAGCGATAAAACTAAAAAACGCAAGTTAACCATTAAAGACGCGTTTAAAGCATTAAAAGAAGAAGAAGCAGCCAAAATTGTTAACCACGATGACATAAAACAAAAAGCGATTTATGCTGTGGAACAAAACGGTATTGTATTTATTGATGAGATAGACAAAATTTGTAAACGTGCCGACAGCAACAGTGGTGGTGATGTATCGCGTGAAGGCGTACAGCGTGATTTACTGCCTTTAATTGAAGGTTCTACTGTAAGCACTAAGCATGGCATGATTAAAACAGATCATATTCTGTTTGTTGCCTCTGGTGCCTTTCAAATGGCAAAACCATCTGATTTAATTCCTGAATTACAAGGTCGTTTACCTATTCGGGTTGAATTAAAAGCATTGTCGACAGAAGACTTTGTGAGAATACTAACCGAACCTTTTGCTTCACTAACTGAGCAGTATATAGCTTTATTAGCAACAGAAGGCGTTAATGTGAAGTTTAGTGATGATGGTATTCAAGCAATTGCAAGTGCTGCTTGGCAAGTGAATGAAACAACAGAAAATATAGGTGCTCGCCGTTTGCATACCATGATGGAGAGACTCACTGAAGATTTGTCTTTTCATGCCGACAAACGTGCAGGCGAAGAAGTTATCATTGATAAAGCTTATGTTGTTAAAACTTTAGATGATGTAGTGAAAAACGAAGATCTAAGTCGTTTTATTCTTTAAATTTACTTTACGATATAATCGTCTTAACAGGTTATTTATGCGTATTAAATGTTTTAACATCAATAGTAATAAAAAAAGTATCACCATAGATTTTATTAATGGCGACACTGCCTGTTTAGATTTTGAGTATTTGCGTGTTTTCTCCCCCAACGTACAGAAGTCAACAAAACAACAAACTTTAGTAACCCATAAAAAACAGGTGTTACTCAATACAATAGAAAATGTGGGTAAACACGGTTTTCGCTTTATTTTTGATGATCAACACAGTGCAATATATACCACCGAATATATTGTACTGTTAATCAAAGAACAAGAACAACGTTGGCAGTATTACTTAACCGAATTGAAAGCTTCTGGCCACTCTAGAGAAGCCATGATTAATATAACTCAACTGTAAATAGTTAGTCCCCTCTACACCAGAAAATGTAGGGTTATGGATTATCAACACACAGATTGATTATTAAGCGTTTACAGTGCGTAAAACAAGGGCTGGGCATATTAACTTTCTGAAAAATGCTCAAATTATGAACACAACTTACTTATTAACCTGAACTCGGTTTAGGATATAGTTAACAAATTGAAATAATAGTAAAAATTATTTTAATATATCTCTAGCTTGATAGTTTTTTAAATTCAAAGCAAATTTCGCATCAATAACTGGCCTATTGCAAGTAAATTTAACGCAGAGATAAGGAAAAATAGCTGCTAGAAAAACATTTGGTAAGCCGAGCTCAGGTTTATTACAATCCAAAGCTTTTTGTAATAATATTTTAGACAAAATCGCAAATGCTGACTATATTTGGCTGTATTGTATTTCAATGTTGATGAACTATACTTAATGCAGCAAAACTTAACAATGGCAGGCGTAACATGGCTTATAAACAGTTCCAAAACACCCTAAATAACCTTTCACACTTAAAAATACTTTCTCAACCAATAAAGCCATATGGAGCCTTTTTAAGGCATCTTAAAACATTACTTAATCATTGAAACTGCAACTGCATTTATAAAATACCATAACAAATTAAGGAAGTAATGAAATGCTCTTTCGTGATAAAAAATTATTGGCAAAAATTGATTTACTCGAAAAACAACTGGATAGCTTTCATCGTATACATGATGGTTTAAAAAAAGAGATGATTTATTTTTCTTTAAACACTAAAGGAGAGTTTATAGAGGTGTCAACACAGTTTTTAGAAAAGCTAGGCTATTCTGAAAGCAGAATTTTAAAGCAAAACATTCGAGATTATATTGTTAAATCATCCTTAGATAAAAATCACTGCAAAATGATGTTTGACGCTATTTATGCTGCTCAGCATTGGCATGGAGCTATTCAACTTCTATCAAATGATAATCGTGAAATATGGCTCAGGGCGATAATTCAACCAAAGTATATATCAGAAACTAACAGTGTAGAGCTAGTTATATATTCTAGTGAACTCACACAAACAATTTCTAGATCCAGAGAGCAAGGAGATATGTTAGAGGCATTAAACCGATCATCCGCCGTTATAGAGTTTAATCTTGAAGGTATAATACTCGATGCGAATGAGAACTTTCTTAAAACAATGAAGTATTCGAAAGAGCAAATTATCGGAAAGCACCATAAGATTTTTTGTGATCCTAAAGAAGTTGAAACACAAAAGTATCGAGATTTTTGGCAGAAACTCAGTACAGGAAAACATGTTTCGGATAGATTCCAACGCTTTGATAGCCAGAATAATTCCGTTTGGTTGGAAGCATCATATAACCCAATTCATAATAATGAAGGTCAGTTATATAAAGTAGCTAAATTTGCAACTGTCATTACCGATGAAATGGATAGGCAATTGGCAATATCTGAAACCTCTGACATTGCCTATGATATCTCGAAAAAAACAGATAAAGACACCTTGACAGGTATTGAAGTAATAAAATCTACTATTCAAACTATGAATGAATTATCCCAAGAAATGGGGAGTGCTAGTCAAGGAATATTAGAACTAAGCACACAATCACGAAAAATATCTGAATTAGTTGAGAGTATACGTGGTATTGCAGATCAAACGAATCTTTTAGCGCTAAACGCTGCAATTGAGGCAGCAAGAGCTGGGGAACAAGGAAGAGGCTTTGCCGTTGTTGCTGATGAAGTAAGGCAACTTGCCTCTAGAACCAGTAAGGCGACAGAAGAAATAATTGATGTTGTATCTGAAAATAAACAGCTGACGGATAAAGCTGTATTACTTATTGACGAAAGTATGAATAAGGCAGTAAAAGCTTTAGAACTGTCAAATGATGCTGGAAGTGTAATGAATGAAATACAAATAGGAGCAAGAGAAGTAGTTGATGCTATTGGTAAGTTTAATAGTAATTTATAACCAATAAACTAGAAAGCTAATCGTCTAGACCACTGCGTCTAGACGCTTACACATGAATGGTAAAAATTAAGGAATATAAAACACGATGAAACAGTAAAGAATAAATAACAGGCAAAAAAAGTTCATATTTTTACGTCTTAACTTCCTGTGTTTTGCGATCGAGTAATTGCTTGTGAACCCTCCACTAAAAAAATCACGATTTATTAACTATTGACGCCATACTCGTTTGTTATACGGAAATTTCCTGCCTGCCGACTTTATGAGCAAAACCACCTACTCTAACCTTAATAATTCCCTGTTCGTTTAATGGCTAACTGACATAACGAAGAAGACGAATTTACTGATTGAAAACAATTAGCTACCTAGCGGTAGCTAAAAGAACACTATTGCCTATTGACGCGAGATGGGCTCATATGTGTTAAATGCTTTTTCACTAGAAGTTTGACTCCACATAGGTAGCCAATAATTCTTGTACATTATCAGGATATTCTGTGAACTCATAATCTAGTTTATTTAGATATTCTTCATTTTCTTCTTCAAGTTCAGATAACTGGGCGACCCGTTTATCTCTATTTTTTGGTGGACCAGCCTTGCCAAATATATCTAGCGCTTTTTGTGCAATAGCAGCCATTTTATGCGCACCTATGGCGGTTAGTGCCTGAGCAGAATAAAACGAAATATCACCTGCTGAATTGTAAAAGAATTGATTGAAACCACCATTATTAACTTCGGCTTCTATTGACCAGATAGTTGCTAAGACACGTTCCGGCTCTCTGATATTCTCAAAGCCCTTCTGCTCAAGTGCAATTAATGATTTTTCGAATGCTTGCTCAGTGTTCATAATGACATTTAACGCCCAGCTCAGCGGGCAATTGGAGCTCAGCGTAAATTGATCCGCTGCAGCTGCTTGTTATAAATAATTTACCCCGTACCTAACTTGAACGAAGTCATTTGCAAAAGCGGTTGCATCAGAGTCCACAAGCTTTATTTGGCTGTTGAGTTTACCAAAAAGAGGGATACCGTCTCCTAGCAGCAGAGGAACCCTAGTTATTGTCATTTCATTGATGAGACGACAATTGAGAAATGAGGTGATTGTAGAGCCACCGTCAATATAAGCATGCTCAAATCCTTTGCTTTCCAATTCCCTAACCAAATCAGTAATTTCACCTGAGAACATCTCTACTTTTCCTTTAAGGTTCTCGGGCGGTGTTTTTATAGTATTACTCAAAACAACGATATGTGTATCGCCATAAGGCCATTGTTCGGGAGGTAAATTCATATTAGAAATCATTTCCATACACTTACGCCCCATGACCATACAATCCACGGATGCCATAAATGAGGCAAACCCCATGTCTGCGTGGTCACCCATATCTGCTTCCGAGTTCCCTGCACTATGGAGCCAGTCCACGCCTCCGTCGGGAGTCGCAATGTAGCCATCAGCACTTGTTGCAATATATACGGAGCATTTCATTCTATATTCCTAACTCTAATTCTGAGATTACTTATAACGCCGCCAGCACACGCGGCTTTGTAGTGAAGGCAAAGCCGCAACGGAAAATACGTCGCCGTGCCTGGCCTTGTTAAATTTTTATAGCGCCATATGCAACAGTGGATATGGCTTACCCTGACCATCAACTGGTGAGCGACCTATCACTTTAAAGCCAATATGTTGATAAAAACCTAGCGCCTGCTCATTTTGCTCATTTACATCGACCTTTGATGCGCCTTGCTCCTTGATAGCATGAGCTGACAGTAAAGCACCAATACCTTTTCCTCGAGTATCAGGGGAGATGAACAACATCTCAATATTACCGTCATGGACGCCGCAAAATCCCTGAATTTCACCATGCGCATTCTTCGCGCACCTTAAATCAACGGCGTCAAAATAATGCTCAAGAATTAGTGGCTTTAACTCTTGTAGATCATCCTCAGTCAAAAAATCATGCGTTGCTCTGACCGATGCTTCCCAGACTTCTATCAGCTTAAGGTGATCAGCTTTTTCTACGATCTCGATATTCATCACTAAACCCGATTGAAAATTTAGACATAATGACTCCCCACAAAGTGCTAGCCTCTAAATTCGTGGGTTAGTTTTACAAACCAGAGCCATAATATATTTATCAACAATATAAAATAGAGGCTAGCATGTCAAAACATAACATACTTTTCATTGGCTTAGATACCCATAAAGTATCTACTGAAGTTGCACACATTGAAGACCAACGTGGCGCAAAAACTGTTCACCAAGGAAAAATTAAAACAACCAAAGCAGCA
>Ga0193953_1000133_pt1 | contig 41098 bp, 38 predicted proteins | sample BB_4_MG_FD_140325 | JGI IMG/M metagenome (GOLD analysis project Ga0193953, IMG submission 140325) | Microbial mat bacterial communities from the Broadkill River, Lewes, Delaware, United States - BB_4_MG | ecosystem: Environmental > Aquatic > Freshwater > River > Microbial mats | place: USA...
GAGCTTGGAGGGCTTAGGGCAGCTTAGCAATCTCTCCTCTTTATCTTTGAGTTATAATCAATTATCGAGCTTGGAGGGCTTAGGGCAGCTTAGCAATCTCTCCTCTTTAGACCTAGAAGGTAATCAATTATCGAGCTTGGCGGGCTTAGGGCAGCTTAGCAATCTCTCCTCTTTATATTTGAGTTCTAATCAATTATCGAGCTTGGAGGGCTTAGGGCAGCTTAGCAATCTCTCCTCTTTATATTTGAGGTATAATCAATTATCGAGCTTGGAGGGCTTAGGGCAGCTTAGCAATCTCTCCTCTTTAGATTTGAGGAATAATCAATTATCGAGCTTGGCGGGCTTAGGGCAGCTTAGCAATCTCTCCTCTTTATATTTGAGTTCTAATCAATTATCGAGCTTGGAGGGCTTAGGGCAGCTTAGCAATCTCTCCTCTTTATCTTTGAGTTATAATCAATTATCGAGCTTGGAGGGCTTAGGGCAGCTTAGCAATCTCTCCTCTTTATCTTTAGAGTTATAATCAATTATCGAGCTTGGAGGGCTTAGGGCAGCTTAGCAATCTCTCCTCTTTAGATTTAGATGATAATGAACTCACTCACTTACCTGATGAACTATTTAATTTAACAAAATTAGAACAGCTCTCTGTAGATAAAAATCCTATTACCTTCCCTCCTGTGGAACAGCTTGATCCCACTGAAGATCATTTTAAGTATGTAAACCTCTTTCGTGTTCGTAATTATTTATATCAATTACAAGAAGCTGAAACTTGTCAACTTTATGAAGCAAAATTACTCATTTTAGGTGAAGGGGAAGCAGGAAAAACTACTTTAGCCAATAAAATCATAAACCCCAGTTATCAACTCCCTGAAAAAGGCATTGAAAGCACAGAAGGTATTGATGTACATAAATGGGAGTTTCCAATCAATAATGATCAACAATATCGGGTGAATATCTGGGATTTTGGTGGACAGGAAATCTACCACGCCACCCATCAATTTTTCCTCAGTAAACGCTCTTTATATCTTTTAGTGGCAGATAATCGTAAAGAAGATACTGATTTTCATTACTGGCTTAATATTGCTGAATTATTTGGTGAGAAAAGCCCAATTTTAATTATTAAAAATGAAAAAGATAATCGAGAATGGGATATTGGCGAACAGATTTTAAAAGGGCAATTTAATTGTATTAAAGATGTGTATACCACCAATTTACACACCAAAAGCAAACAATTTTCTCACCTGATAGATGCTTTACCCCTTTACCTAAAACAACTGCCTCATATTGGTACACGTCTACCAAAAACATGGCTTACTATTCGTACTCTCCTAGAAAATGATCCGCGTAATTATATTGATCTAAAAGAATTCTTAACCCTTTGTGAACAACACGGTTTTAAAACCAGAGGGGATAAATTACAACTTAGTGAAACTTTGCATGATTTAGGTAATATTCTCCACTTCCAATCTAGCCCGCTGTTGAAGAAAACCTTATTTTTAAAACCCCACTGGGCAACCCAAGCGGTTTACCATGTGCTTGATAATAAAGCTGTTAAGAAAAATTTTGGACAATTTACTAAACAAGATTTAGAAAGTATTTGGCATGAAGATGAATATGAAGACATGCATGATGAACTTTTAGAGTTAATGATGAGCTTCAAACTCTGCTATCCACTTAAATACTGTGAAGATACTTATATCGCCCCACAACTACTTAGTAAAGATAAAGTTAAGTACGAGTGGGAACATGATAAAAGTGTCACGGTGCTTTATAAAAACTACAAATTTATGCCCAAAGGCTTAATCACTCAGCTGATTGTTGCCTTGCATACCTACATTACTGATCAACAACGCTGCGTTTGGCGTAGCGGTATGGTTTTAGAAGATCGCAATACCTATGCGGAAGTGATTGAAAATTACAGTACTCGGGAGATAAAAATCACCGTGGCAGGAGAAGGCTGCCGTGATTTTATGACTAAAATTATGCATGAATTAAACAAAATTCATGATAATTATAATGATGAACTTGAATACGATGTACTCATCCCCTGTAGCTGTGAACAGCCACATCACTTCGACTACCAAACCTTACAAGAATTTGCCAATGATCACGCGCCCATTCAATGTACAAAAAAAGGCTGTCGGAAAATGCTGGATGCACGGGATTTAATCGACGGAGTTTTTAGTATTCAGGATATGAATAAAAAAGATTTATCTGAATCTGAAAAAATATCCACTATTCATTTTCATAAACCTGTTGCAACGGTTATGACAGGTAATCACTCAATACATGGGCATACTGCAACAGGTAACAATACACAGTTAAATCACAATGAAATCCACAACCCAACTATACCCACTAAAAAATCCTTGGGTAAATTTTTATTAGGTTTATTTAAACGATAATAAATATAGTTAATAATACAAGCTCATCACTGTTGAAGGAGATCAACACATGTCAGATAGTAAAACAATAAACTTTCACGCCCCTATTCATGGACCTGTATCAACAGGTGATCATGCAACACATGGAGATACCATAATAGGCAATAATGCAACGTTAACCCAAAACCAAGGTATTCAAGCTGATTTAAAATCCCTCTCAGAACTTTTATTAAAACTTGACCTAGGTGAACACCAACCTAAAGTACAAGAGTTACTTTTATCTACTGAAAATGAAGCCAAACAAGCACAGCCCAATCATGGTATTATTATCAATGGATTAAAAGAAACCTTTAACCTGCTTAGCTCAGCGGGAAAACTCACCAAAGAAGTGCAACAAAATATTTTACCGTTCTATCAACCAATTGCAAACGCCTTTGGCGTAGACGCTGTACAACTTATAAAGCAGTTTCTTACTTAAAAAGTGAAGGGGTATGGATATTTTTATTTAACCCTATGAAGGATACCGGGGTGTGGTGGGCAAAATCCGCAAAAAACTCAACAATAAAATAGAGGTTTATGCACGGATTTCGCCCCACCCTACGGGAAAATGAAAAAATGTAGGGGTAACCCTTGTGGTTACCCTTGAATAACCACCGAAAGGTCAACCATCACCACAAAAATAACCACCACAGGGCAACCACAAGGGATTGCCCCTACAGGGATGGGATAAACTCCCCTCGTTCCCGCGTGTCCTTACGCGGGAATGCCCTCCCTGACGCGTTGCGTCACGAACCTGCCGATCTGCATTATTTTTTGGTAATGTTGAGTGATTTAATATTAGGGGACGGGAAAATTAAGTATAGAGCTTCTTTAAACAAGAGGATGCAACGCATCCAAGAAAGCATTCCCACGCAAGGACGCGATGGGAACGAGCTTAAACGAGAGGGAACCCTGATATCAAATCAAAATGTAGGGGTAACCCTTGTGGTTACCCTTGAACAACCACCGGCGGTACAACCCTCATCACAAAAATGACCACCACAGGGTAACCACAAGGGATTGCCCCTACAGAAATTTTATAACCTTCTGATGAATACAGAACTTCAGCAACTATTTTAAAACACTCAACTGCCCCTGATTTAACTCCAAAATCTTATCCATACGTTGCGCCAACTTATAATCATGCGTCACCAACACCAAACTGGTACCCACCTCTTGATTTAATGCCAGCATATTTTCATACACTTGTTGGGCGGTGCGTTGATCTAAATTCCCTGTTGGCTCATCTGCTAACACACAACGAGGCGCAGTCACTAAAGCCCGTGCAATCGCTGCCCGCTGACGCTCCCCCCCTGATAACTCCGCAGGTTTATGCTGTAAACGCTCCCCTAAACCAACTGACGTTAACATCGCCACCGCCTTATCTCGCGCCTCTCCAACCTCTAAACCACGAATCAACAAAGGCATACACACATTCTCTAAAGCCGTAAACTCAGGTAATAAATGATGAAACTGATAAATAAAACCTAAATACTGATTCCGCAGCGTGCCACGTTGTTGCACACTTAAATCATGAATATTTTTACCTGCAATATGCACCGTTCCTGTGCTGGCTTGCTCTAAACCACCTAATAAATGTAATAAAGTACTTTTCCCTGATCCCGAGCTACCGACAATCGCCACCTGTTCACCAGCGGCAATACTAAGAGAAATATCTTGCAATACATCAACCGCTAAACCCCCTTCTGCAAACGATTTAGACACCTGTTGGCATTCAATAATCATATCACTCATAACGTAATGCCTCAGCAGGTTGGGTACGGGATGCGCGCCACGCAGGGTATAAAGTGGCAAAAAAACTAAAAAATAAGGATACAGCCGTGATCACGGTCACATCTGACCAATGTAAATCAGAGGGAACATCACTAATATAATATACTTCAGCAGGTAAAAACTCGGTACTAAATAACTTCTCAATTGCGGGCACAATGGTTTCAACATTCAGAGCCAAACCCAGCCCCCCGCCGACACCTAACAAAGTACCAATTGTCCCAATCACCGCCCCTTGTACCATAAAAATTTGCATGATCATCCGTGGTGACGCGCCCAAGGTCTGCAAAATAGCAATATCCGCTTGTTTATCAGTCACCATCATCACTAAAGTAGAAACAATATTAAATGCAGCCACCGCTACAATCAGAGTTAAAATAATAAACATCACCCGCTTTTCCATTTTAATCGCTTGGAAAAAATTCGCGTGGCGATAACTCCAATCATGACTGTGATAGCCAACAGGTAATTGTTTATTCAGCGCATAACTATAGTTTTGTGCTGCAAACATATCTTTAATTTTAATATTCACCCCATGCACCGTATCTTCAGGTACACGCAATAATTTTGCCGCATCAGAAATGTGCATCACCACTAAGGCACTGTCAAATTCATGCATCCCAATTTGAAACACGCCTTTTACAGTCATACGTTTCATACGCGGCAGCACGCCCACAGGGGTCACCGCTACCTGTGGTACAACTACAGTAATTTTATCACCGACAGTTACCTGTAAACTTTGGGCTAACTCTTTACCAATTAATACCCCAAAACTGCCCGCTGTTAAATCACTAAACTGCCCTTTTTGCAGTTTATTTTGAATTTGGGAAATTTCTTGTTCTCGTTCAGGATCGATACCTTGCAACAAAGTGCCTTTAATACTGTTATTGCGGGTCACCATACCTTGTCCTTGAATATATGGTGCAGCCCCTGTGACCTCGGGGTCTTTTTTAACATGGGCGATTAACTCCCGCCACAAAGTCACCCGCTGATCAAAACTACTGATCACCACATGCGGGGCAAGCCCTAACATCCGAGTGCGCAGCTCTTTTTCAAAGCCATTCATCACCGAGAGCACGGTAATAAGCGCGGTGACACCGAGGGCAATACCCATCATCGATGTCAGCGAAATAAAAGAAATAAAATGATTACGTCGCTTAGCGCGGGTATAACGCAAGCCAACATACAGTGCAAGAGGTTTAAACATAGTACAATGATGATCAATTAATGTTAGGAAATTTTTCTACTTTCTCGTTTTAAAATGGAAGGACGCAAAACGGTGAATATTTCAACAATTGCAACCACCCCGTTTGCTGGGCAAAAAGCAGGTACGTCAGGACTGCGTAAAAAAGTGACAGTTTTTCAGCAAGCACATTATTTAGAAAATTTTGTGCAGTCCATTTTTAATGTACTCAGTACCACTGAAAAACAAGTGCTCGTTTTAGGCGGTGATGGGCGTTATTATAACCGCATTGCTATCCAAGTCATTTTAAAAATGGCAGCGGCAAACGGTTTTAAAAAGGTATTAGTGGGGCAACAGGGGATTTTATCCACCCCTGCTGTCTCCGCAGTGATTCGCAAATATCGCACCAATGGCGGTATTATTCTCTCTGCCAGTCACAACCCTGCGGGTAAAACAGGGGATTTTGGGATTAAATTTAATAATGCCAGTGGTAGCCCCGCCGCAGAAAAAACCACCGAAGCCATTTATCAACAGACACAAGTCATTTCAGAATATTATACGCTATCTGCTGAGGATATTGATTTAAATTCTTTAGGTGAATATACCTGTGGTGAGATGGTCGTTGAAGTCATTGATTCAGTTGTAGATTATGCTGAGCTAATGGCAGAGGTGTTTGATTTTCCCGCAATTGGTAAATTGGTACAATCACCTGATTTTCGCTTTTGCTTTGATGCGATGCACGCAGTCACAGGGACGTATGCACGCCGTATTTTAGTTAAGCAACTGGGCGCAGCTGAAAATAGTGTAATTAATGCCGTCCCTTTAGAAGATTTTGCAGGCGGACACCCTGATCCTAATTTAGTTCATGCTAAAGAGTTAGTGGCAAAAATGTATGCTGATAACCCGCTGGATTTTGGTGCGGCATCAGATGGGGACGGGGATAGAAATATGATCATGGGGGCACAGTGTTTTGTCACCCCTTCGGATAGTTTAGCCATTTTAGCCGATCATGCTGCTTTAATTCCTGCTTATAAAACAGGTTTAGCAGGCATTGCGCGTTCTATGCCTACCAGTTGTGCAGCGGATAAAGTGGCGGAGAAATTAGGCATTCCCAGCTATGAGACTCCTACAGGTTGGAAATTCTTTGGTAATTTATTGGATGCGGATAAAGCGACACTGTGCGGTGAAGAAAGTTTTGGTACAGGCTCGAATCATGTGCGTGAAAAAGATGGTTTATGGGCTGTATTATACTGGTTAAATATTCTTGCTGTACGCCAATTACCTGTACAAGAGATTGTCAATCAGCATTGGGCAAAATATGGGCGACATTATTATTCTCGTCATGATTATGAAGGCGTGAATAGTGAACAAGCACAGGCGTTAATGCAGCATGTGATCGGGCAGTTTGATAGCCTTTCCCAACAGTCTTTTGGGGCATACACTATCAGTCAATGTGATGAGTTTAGTTATACTGATCCTGTTGATAACAGTGTCAGCACCCATCAAGGTATTCGCTTATTATGTGAAGATGGATCACGTATTATTTTACGTTTATCAGGTACAGGAACGGATGGGGCAACGATACGGGTGTATTTAGAACGGTATGAAGTGGATAGTACGCAACATCAACAACCTACTCAAGAAGCCTTAGCGGATTTAATCACCGCGATTGCACAGATAGCTAAAATTCAACATTATACAGGCTGTGATGTGCCCACAGTGATTACCTAATATTATTACCAATATTGCATGATAATGCCATGATGGTTTTATTAACGCATTTGTAGGGTAGATGAAGGAAACCCGACATTCAAAAATCATTCTTCCCACAAACATATAAAAAAGGAAAAGTAGCTTCTTTACTTTTTTTGAGGAGGTTTTGGTATCAGAATGTCGGCTTTCCTTTAACTAAAAAGCAGATAAAAATTTATGTAATATGGCTTCATTCATTGTTAAATAAACATATCCACTAATATGCAGTAAAACAGTTATCCAAAAAATAAAACGAAAAGATTGTTTTGTCGATTTATGCCGAAGGGTTTGCTGTGCAATAATGGCACCTGCCCATCCCCCTATTAATGACCAAAAATGTAAGGTACTTTCAGGGGTTCGCCATCTTCCTGTTCGAGCAGCTGATTTATCCCATAAATAGATAAGGAAAGTGATTGCATTAATGATAAGGTAATAGAATATCACCAAAGCAGGGATGTTAGTCATAATAAGGCTTGCTATAACAAAAAGGAAAAATAGGCTAATCAGTAAAATTGAAAAGTATTGATTTTTCCCAGTACCAGAAGGGCTTTTTTTTGTTTTTTCCCCAATGTAACTTACATTTATTGCATTTAAACGCCCTGTTTTATCTTTTGAAACTTTGTAGTTTACAAGCCTATTTAGCGTTGGATTGGTATTAGAGGCATTAAATGCTGAAATATGAAAAAAAATATCTTTCCCCCCTTGAAGAGGTGTAATAAAACCAAAGCCTTTTTCATTATTCCACGCTGCTATTTTACCTTTGATATACGCCATATTTAACCTTTTAAAGCACAAACCTTAATTATTAAATTAAAAAGGTTATTATACTGTGATTTTAGGTATTTTAGTATGACTTTAAATAAGCGATAACTTACTTTTGACATGATTCCTTTACTCCTTGTTCCCGCGTGTCCTAACGCGGGAATGCTTTCCCTGACGCGTTGCGTCATGAAACTGCCCCTGCTTTTTAAGTTTTCAACATGAAAAATAAAACAAGGAATAGTTAGCATAGAGGCAGCTCAAAGAAAAGGACGTAACACGTCCAAGAAAGCATTCCCACGCTGGCGCGTGAGGAACGAGGAAGGTTTTGGTCGCAGAATGTTGGCTTTCCTATATCAAGCCGATCTACGCCTTCTCCTTTGGAACAATACCTTCTTTAATCATCATCACAACTAATGCAATAAAGATAATCAATGCGGCAATCCCTGCCACACTGTTCATAAAAATATCTGAGGCACTGGCATGTTGAGCTTGTTCTGGGGCTTCAGGTAAGTAACGAATAAACAGGGTTTTACCTTTTTTACATTTTGCTGCACTGCCACCGCCCCCACTGTTGCTGGCTTCATAACGTATTTTTTTACCTGCTTTTGTGATCACAAAATATTCAAAGGTGACAGGAGTGCTTTTTTGCCCATAATTACAGCCTGTAATTGTGGCAACTGCACTGATACCGCGTGTATCCAGTGCCTGATCAAGTTGCCATGCCTGCCATATATTATAAGCAAAATAGAGACATATCCCACCAAAAAAACACAGTGAAAAACCTGCAAATAAATAATGTTTTAGATTTTTCAATATACCTGCCTCTATTAAAATTTTGCCTTCCCCTCGTTACAACGCTCCGCGTTGTAATGCAGCCTTGAACGCTCTGCGTCCTCCCCTCTAAGCTAACACCTTGGTAGCTTTAAGCAAGATGACGCAGAGCGTCAGGGATGGGATTCCAGCACAGAGCGCGTGGAACCAGATAATCCTTAACTTAATGGCAGTGAAGCGTTGTGTGCAACGCCGCTACGGTTTGATAGATAGCATAACTTTTTGGTGAGTGCGTAACTTCAGTTAATAGCCTGAGAATTGCCCGCCATGACTACCAATCACCGCACCAAATACAGTTAATAAACTGATGGTTAATAAAATCCAATGCATAAACTGAATACGTTTAAAAGTGGCTTCTGGGTTTTTCTCTGCTTGTTTTATAAACCAATCATGTAATATCAGTGGCTCTAAAATAAACAGCATAATAGTAAAAATTCCCCAAACAATTATCATGGTATACATCCACCAGTAATTAACATCACTAAAGCGTATCCATGCGCCCATGACTTCCAACATATAAAAGCCTGAAAGACCTGTTAATAGGGTCGTAATACGGGCTTGCCATGCAAAGCGACTTTCTATTTTTTCAAAAAAAGCGACTCTATTTTCATTGGTTGGAAAGTTCTTAATCGCAGGCAGTAGCACGAGGGTGACCATTGCCACACCTCCTATCCATAAGACAACGCCTAATATATGTAAGGCACGCGCCATCATAAAACCATCAATATACATAAATCTGTTTACCCTTCTTTTCCATCAATACGGGGGCGTGCAACCATGGGTAAATAGTAAATAATCCAAGGTAATAAGCCAATACACCAGATAACCAGTGTAACAAGATTAAGATGAAAACCGAATACTGTCGCAATAGCTGGAATGTCTGCACCAATACGTATTAAGGCAATCACACTGATAACAAGGAAACTAATCCATGTTAATTGATCTGCAATTAAGGGGCGACCTGAATGTCCTCGCATCACACGAGAGGTCATACCAACCAATAAGGATACAAAAAAGCCAATACTCATCGCATGTAAAGGCGCATTAGCCAGTATCCATGTATCAGTGATGAAATAATAGAGGCTTTGTGTACTGTATAAAAATAAGGCGATGCTTAACCAAAGAAAAGCGATGTGTAAAACCGTGAGTAGGCGTACAGAGAAACTACGGAAAAATTGCCATTTTACTGTGTGGTATAAGGCAACGGCTAATAAAGGAATATCAGCTAAAAATACAAGCTGTCTCCAGTCCATGAGCATAAATAAGGTATGCAGTGCTGTTAATACTAATACAACAGGGAGTGTCCATTGTGGTTTAACAGGCATGTAATTTTCTAATACACAGCTACTGAAAAATGGAATCATACGATGGGCAACCGCAAACATGGTGGGTAATAAATATAACCACAAACCAATTTGAATGCCTGCATTAACCCAGCTTGGTTGGCTTAATAATAAACCAATAAAAAAACAGATAATACTGATACCACCAGCACTCATGGCAGTATTAATAGTGCGCTCATGGCGGGTTCTTTTTTCAGGGTAAGCACGGAAATACACCCATAATAGAGAATGAAAACCTGTTGCCCATGCAGCAAACACACCTGCTATACCAATCAGTAATATCGTTTGACTAAAAATAAGCCCCATATACACTAAAAAACTACTAATAAATAAGAGTAGAAAAGTGGCGATATATTTATTTTTTGGAATAACTGTACTATTTGTCCAGCGTGGGTAGGTGGTCATTAAAAACCCAAAAATAAAGAATGTAAATAAGGTGTGTAACATGAGGAATGCATGCCCCCATGTACTGGGTACAGTACTTTGTAAAGGTGTCCACACATCAGTGTAACGCCCAATTAACTCTATTGACCACCAAATAACCGTTAACATCAATTGCAGCATACCGCCAAAAAAGAGCATTCGATGTGGAGCAGCGGTGAAAATGTGCCACTGTGTACGCATGTTATTGTATCCTTAAATAAATTATTTTTGTAAAATAGAGTATTGATTTTATAGATAATATAAAAAATTAGACGTTAATGATAAAAAGTAGGTATTTTTTCTTATTTTGGGAAGGAATCGTAGTTATTGGCATTGATACGTATCAAAATTTATTTATTGAGCAAAATAAAAATTATTTTTAAACACCGTCTATATTTATTGATGTGATATAGCTACGCCATACACTGGTATTTAATAAAAAATACAACATGTCATACCATTAAAAGTATAAGAATAAAAAGTTCATTACTTCTAAATTTTAGCTTCACCTTCATGATATTAGTTATTCAAAAATATTAAATAAATACATTATTAAATGTATCAAGTTTTACTCATTAATTATTCAGTCAATATTAATAAAGCTTATATTATCATTTAATGATAATGATTCTCATTTTAAATAAAAATTGTTATACTTGGCTGTATTACTTAACAATAAATAAAATTTATATGAGTTCTGTGTTAATAACTTACCGCTAAAGATAAGGGTAGCATAGGATTATATCAAGCAAAGTACATGAGGTAGCTGTTACAGAGAGGTTGGAAAACTTTGATTAACTGGATAGCAAAAATGCAAGACGATATTTCAAGTGATTTTAAGCAAGGTGCACTTGCAAGGACTACAGTGGCACATATTGCACGCTGGGCAACCGTATTTATTATATTAATCACTATTGTGAGTTATGCACAAATTACCACGCAAACAAAACACAATACATTAGTTTATTTACAAGATTATGTGCAACAGCGAATTAAATTAGAACAGACAATAATTAACAATCATTCTACACTCACAAGTAATTATTTTACTTTATTAACAGAACGCGCGAAAAATGATTATTTTACAGGTAGTTACAATGTCATTCTAAGTGATAAAGGGAAGGTATTATCACACCCCACTATTCCTATAAATCAAACAGTGGAACAGGCAAATAATACGGCATTATCTGCACTCTATCAACAAGCTACACAGTCATTAACATCACTTCACACGGCTGTATCTTTTGATGAAGTATATAAAAACTACATGGTTATAAATCATATAGGTAAAGCCAATCTATACTTTATCACGGTTTTACCTGAACGTATTTTTGATGAAATTGCATGGCAAACAGCACAGTATCTTGTTATTTTCACTTTATTAACTTTGAGTATTATTTTTACCTTATTATATTTCGTGATGAATAAAAAAATTATTCACCCTTTGCGCCAATTAGTGTTGGCTACAGACAAGATTGGGGCGCATGATTTTAATATTCAGCTTGATTGCCACCGTAAAGATGAACTGGGATTTTTAGCTAAATCATTTGAACGCATGACGCGCTTATTGGCTCAACGTGAATATGAGTTAACCACTTATGCAACCATGCTAGAAAATAGAGCCTTAGAATTGGCAGCAGCAAAAGAGTCTGCGGAAGCGGCAAATGTCACTAAAAGTCAATTTATTGCTAATATGAGTCATGAGTTAAGAACACCACTCAATGCAATCATTGGTTACAGTGAATTATTAGTTGAGGATATTGAAGAAGAAGGCGATGTCGATCAGGATTCTGTGGTCACAGATTTATCTCATGTTGTCTATTCTGCAAAACACTTATTAGGGTTGATTGATGATGTGTTGGATATTTCAAAAATTGAAGCGGGTAAATTAGACATTGTTGCAGAACATTTCTCAGTGGCTAAATTAGTGAATGATGTAGTGGCAACGGTCAACCCCAGTATTCAAAAGCAACATAATAAATTTATTATTGATTATGATAAAACGGAAGTGGGGATGATGTATTCTGATGAAATTCGGATTCGCCAATGTTTATTAAATTTATTAAGTAATGCAGCAAAATTCACGCATTCAGGCACTATTTCCTTGCAGATTAAGGCGGTGGTAAAAGATAACATTTCTATGTTAAATTTTTCAGTGATTGATACAGGAATTGGAATTACTGAAAAGCAGCTTAATAAATTATTCAATGCCTTTACTCAAGCTGATGCGACCACAACACGTCGTTATGGGGGGACAGGTCTTGGACTAGTGATCACAAAATATCTTACTCAGCATATGGGGGGGGAGATCAGTGTCAGCAGCCAGCAAGGGAAAGGCAGTACATTCTCTTTATCACTACCAACCCAATATCAAGAAATAGAAGCCTTAGTAGAAAAAAGTACAGCTGAAAAAAAAGACAATGTGATGAAACTACCCTTCACTGATACGTTGCTCAGTACCTCTAATTCTTAATCTAGTGTCATGCTAAAAGTAGGTAAGATTCAGCTGAACCTTACCTACTTTTATAGCGTATTTAAGTTTTAAGTACGCATTTTATAACCACTTTTAAGAATCAATAAACATATAATACTGATCACAACAGTGGCAATAGATAAAATGATAAAGCTAAGGGTGATATCTGAATCTGAGACACCAAAAAAGCCATAACGGAACCCATCAATCATATAAAAGAAAGGGTTATATTGTGATAAGGTGTACCAAAAATCAGGCAAGGATTTAATCGAGTAAAAAACACCACTTAAAAAGGATAAGGGTAAAATGATAAAGTTTTGAAACCCTGATACATGATCCCAGCGTTCTGCCCAAATACTGGCAATTAACCCTAAAGTACCTAAAATCATACTGCCCAAAATAGCAAAACCAATAAGGATAAATGGGCTATGCATGGGTAAATCAACAAACCATAAAGTTACCAACCACACCCCAATCCCTACAAATACCCCACGTGTCACCGCAGCCAAGGCAAAAGCTAAAAAGACCTCTAACTCAGACAATGGGGAGAGCAGCATAAACACTAAATTACCCATCATTTTGGATTGGAATAAACTTGATGAACTGTTTGCAAAGGCATTTTGCATAATGGTCATCATGATTAATCCAGGGACTAAAAAAGTGGTGTAGGCAACGCCATCATAGACTTGTACATGGTCTGACAAAGCGGATGAGAAAACTAATAAATAAAGTAACACCGTGATAACAGGTGTTAAAATGGTTTGTGATGCCACTTTTAAAAAGCGTTTTACTTCTTTGGCATACAGTGTATAAAAGCCATACCAATTCATAATTATACACTTTCCTTATCAGTGGTTAAATTTACAAATACATCCTCTAAATTCGGCTCTTCCGTTTTAAGATCGGTAAAGTGAATATGACGTTCACGTAAGGCTTCTAATACATGCCCAATATTATCGGTTTCACGATGTAAACGTAATACCAGTTCACCGTCTGTACATGAAACAACTTTGTCATGTAAATCTGCGGGGAGATCTGCACATTTATGTGTCAAACTCAGGCGTAATAAGCGATAAGGTTGGCGTGCTAATAAGGCGGCTTTATCATCTAATGCGATTAATTCACCTTTATTAATAATCGCAATCCGATCACATAAAGCTTCTGCTTCTTCCAAATAATGTGTGGTTAACACAATAGTGTGTCCCATACTGTGTAAACGTTGAGTAAACTCCCACAACATACGACGTAATTCAACATCTACCCCTGCTGTCGGCTCATCCAAAACTACAACAGGGGGTTTGTGTACTAAAGCTTGTGCAATTAATACACGGCGTTTCATACCACCTGATAAAAATTGCATGTTAGTATCTGCTTTATCACTTAAGCTTAGTGTCTCTAATAATTCTTCAATCCACGGTATATTTTCCTTTCCTAAACCAAAATACCCCGACTGTAAGCGTAAAAGCTCATGGACGGTAAAAAAAGGATCGTGAGCAATTTCTTGTGGTACAACACCTAAAGCTTGGCGCGCCTGTCGCCATTGCTGTTGTACATCATTACCCATAATGCGAATCGTACCGTTTGTAGTACGGCATAAACCCGCCATAATACTGATTAACGTCGATTTTCCTGCGCCATTAGGGCCAAGTAACCCAAAAAACGTCCCTTGTTCAATATCAAAATTAATATCATTGAGTGCATGTAATGCACCATAGTGCTTATGTACATGGTCAATACTGACGGCTGCCACCATCTTGTGTTACTTCTTCTATGTGAGTGAATAAAAAATATGAAGGGGGTGCAATATAGATTGCGGTCTCTGTTATACGATAGCTATGATCGCGCACACAGATAATTATAGCGAATACATTATGATTAGATGATGTCATCATCAGCATAAGTATTCAAAGAGAGACCATAATATCTTTTTATAGATGGTAGTAAATATATCAATTTCTATAGTGAAGCAGGAAATTATTTTTATAACCTATAGGCATTACGAAGTTTAATCAATATTATATAGAGGGGTTTTGAAAGTAACTCTTTATTTCATCACGAAAAACACTCATTTTAGCTTCAAACCAACTATAATCTGCTGTATAAGAATAAACCTCTAAACGTAAAAAAGCTCTAATAGCAAATTCGATGTGATTTCGTTAGGCTTTTTCTGAACGAGTGGCACATTTTTCAATACCAAAAAATTAATGTTACTGGTACTCATTGCAGCGGGCTATATTCATACATCAACATATGAAAACCCTATTCTCTTACCCTCATATTCTGCTAGACAACTAGAAACTATTGTTTTTAGAAAGAACGGTTGTGCTTATACACAAAATAATCAAAAAGTTGCCATATACCGATTAACCAGCAAAAAAGAAACTACCTATAAAATTAGGATAGTTCCTCTTTTTTAACGCTGATATCAAACTTAATTATATTTTTCTAATAAATGTAACACTTGTTCAGGAGTAATCGTGCGTAAACAATCCATATGCTTGTATTTACACGTACGTTTAAAACAAGGGCTACATTTTAAGCCTTGGTAGACAATATCTGTACAGGCATTTTTGCGTAAAGGCGGGGTCATATATGGATTAGAAGAGCCATACACCGCAACTAAGGGGCGATCTAAAGCAGAGGCGACATGCATTAAGCCTGAATCATTGGCAACAACCGCTTGGGTTAAGGCTAATAAATCCACGGCTTCTTCTAACTGTGTACAGCCTGTTAAATCAACACATTGATGCCCTGTTAAGGTATTCACACGTTGATTAATCTCTGTATCTTTATGAGAGCCAAATAACCATACTTGCCAGCCTTCACTGATTTTTTGCTGGGCAACTTCAGCAAAATACTCTAATGGCCAGCGTTTTGATGGACCATATTCAGCCCCTGTACATAAGGCAAGAACAGGACGATCAGCTTGATACTCAATTCCTAAACGTGCCAACATCTCAGGCAAAACAGGTTTAGGTGATAATTGTGGGGCAGGTAAAAATGACCCAATGCGCTCATCACTTTTATCTAAACCTAGGGCAACAAAACGATCTACAGTTTTAGGTAACAGTAATTTATCTAAATCACGCCGATCGGTTAACAAACCATAACGCAATTCCCCTGTAAACCCTGTGCGCTGCGGGATATTTGCCCAGTAAGGTACTAAGGCAGATTTCCAAGAATTAGGCAACACAATAGCCCGATCATAATCGTGTTTGCGTAAACTGATACCCAGCTCTTGGCGTTCTTTCCATGCAAATTGTCCATGTGCAAAATCATGTACAATTACATGGCGTACTTCAGGCATTCGTTTTAATAAACCTTCACTCCATTCTGATGCCAGTACATCAATATGGCAGGTTGCATTATCTTGTTTTAATGCTTTAAATAAACTTTGTGCCATCAGCATATCGCCGACCCATGAAGGGCCAACGATAAGAATAGATTCTGAAAAACGTGTTGTATTCACTACAATTCAACGTTATTTTTTATCAACTAAGACATATTCTGCACCACAATAGGGGCAGTTAGCATGACCTGTGTCTTCAATGGGTAAAAAGACTTTAGGGTGTGAATTCCATAAACTGCTATTTGGCATAGGGCAGTGTAATGGGGTATCTGCTTTAGTGACTTCGTAACGGGTTTCAGCATTTGGGGTAGCTTGACTCATGAGATTTTTCCTATTTAGCGAAAGTTAACCAGTCTGCATATTCAGGGCGGCGACCGTGTACCACATCAAAATATAAGCTTTGTAATTTTTCTGTGATAGGCCCGCGTGTGCCTGTTCCAATCGTGCGATTATCAAGCTCACGAATTGGGGTCACTTCGGCGGCAGTCCCTGTGAAAAAGGCTTCATCTGAAATATAGACTTCATCACGAGAAATACGTTTTTCCTCAATAGTGATGCCTAGCTCTTTTGCAGCAAGTTCAAAAATAGTTGCACGGGTGATCCCTGCTAAAGCACTACTTAAATCTGGGGTATAAATTTTACCATCACGGACAATAAAGAAATTTTCTCCGCTACCTTCAACAACATAGCCTTGTGCATCTAATAATAGGGCTTCATCATAACCACAGGTGAGGGCTTCTTGTAATGCCATCATGGAATTCATGTAACTTCCATTAGATTTGGCTTTACACATATTGCTGTTTACATGGTGGCGAGTGTAAGAGGAAGTACGGATACGAATACCTTTTTCCATACCTTCTGTGCCTAAGTATGCACCCCATGTCCATGCGGCAATGGCAACGTGAACAGATAAATTATCCGCACGTAAACCCATACCTTCTGAGCCATAAAAACACACAGGGCGCATGTAAGCTGTTTCTAAATTATTTTCACGTACCACAGCGCGACATGCTTCATTAATCGTATCGTGATTAAAGGGAATCGGCATACCTAAGATATGAGCAGAATTAAACAGGCGTTTGGTGTGTTCAGGCAAACGGAAAATTGCCGCTCCCTGTTCCTCAGCGTTATACGCACGTATTCCTTCAAATACCCCCATCCCATAATGAAGTGTATGGGTTAATACGTGTACTTTTGCATCACGCCAAGGAATCAGCTCACCATCAAACCAGATGAGACCATCGCGGTCGTCCATCGTCATAGAATATTCTCCTCATTCTTTACTGGGTACAGTATTTTTTGTTGATGATTAAAATGGGCTTATTTTAACAAAAAAACGCCCAAGACGGGGAAATCATCTATTATTTCTTTTCCTACTTTTAGTTTAAAGTAGTATTTTGGGCTTCTTAGTATCCTTAACTTATCGAGTAAAAAATACCTATTTATGAATAGGTAATAAAAATATTTATCATTTCGGTCTTTATTTTGCATCACAGTTTTAACACATAAGTATATCTAGTTTAAATATCATCATGTGGAGAATTTTGATGCGTCTTTTTTGTATAGGCTTACTTTTTTTAACCCCTCATTTTTCCCTTTATGCAAGTCCTATCCCCCATGAAGTAAAAACTGCATTAATGCAAGAAATTCGGGATTTTAGTGCATTACAAGTGATGCCTAATTATATAAAATTGAAACCTTCTCATAAAAAACAAACTTATCAAGCATTAATTGGTGCTTATATGTTTTATATTAGTGATGATGGTAAATTTGTCATACGTGATAATTATTTAACCAGTCAACATGCTCAATCTTTATCAGAGAGGAAAAAGCGTGCTATTCGTCTTAATGCATTAAAAACATTAAATGAAAATAGTATGATTATTTTTACCCCTCAACATATCAAGCATACAATTACAGCGTTTATTGATATAAAACAAAATAGCTTTAATACTCTTCATCACCATTTAGATAAGCTATTAAAAATGGGCGTAAAAGTACGCTATCTTGTTGCACCAAGTAACAGTGTGACAACTCGACAACATCAAAAAGTCATGGCAATTTGGTGTGCACATAATAGAAAAAAAGCATTAAAAACAGTTATTAAAAGGCAAAAAATACGTACTAAGAAATGCTATCATCCAATCACTGCTCACCATAGTGTGGCGGCAAGCCTTGGAATCAAGGATACCAGTATTATTTTAGATACAGGGCAGTTGTATAAAAGTGTCCCAACCATGAATAAATTACTTTCAGCATTGAGACAGTAAGAAATGAGAAAACCCTGTTAAGCCATTGCAGCTTAACAGGGGGGTAATTATCTTAATTAATAAGATTAATTAGTATAAAGGGCTTGTCTTTCTCCATTTGGATAGATAAGTGTAAAGCCATCAACAGAGCTAATCACTTGTAGTTTACCATCAGCAGGTGCAGTACCTTGTGTAACACGGTAATCTAAGCGACCTTGATAGATTTTACCGTTGATGTTTACACGTAGCATACTGTTATTATCAAGACTGAAACCACTGTCTACAGTAAGTAAAGCGGTCATATCAGCAGGGGCTGCATAAAAGAATTGCTGACGTTTATCCCCTTGCTCATCAACAAAGGTAAAGCGTACGCTTTCTTCTACTAATACTCCTTCAGCTTGCTCATTTCCAACCCGCTCAGAGAAAATATCAGGACGTGCACTGTACCATGAACCATCGGTGTTCATGACTTTAATAGTGCCAGCCTCTTTCACTTCTACAGTCGGTAAGCCCATTGCAGCTAATGCAGTTTGTAAGGCATTAATATCTTGTACAACAGGTTGGTTTTCCACTTCTAGTTGTGTGCCAGTGTAGAAATGTACTTTTTGTGTTGCACTCATACGGAAGCCTGCTGAATTAGCTGTTTTACGTAACCCTGAGGTACGTACTGTATAGCGGAAATTACCATCATTGAGCTGCAAATATCCATGTTGTGTATTTTGTGTTAATACCCAACCTTGCTCTGCAACCGTTGCATTAATAGCTGCTAATAAACCTTCACCTTCAGAGAAAATATCAGCGGATAAATCAACTGGTGTGACCCCCGTAACCCCTGTATTTGTTGAGATAGATAAAGTAGGTAATACATCAGTTAATGATAAACCTGCTGGTATGGCATCAACATTAACAAAGCGTACTCCTTTGCCAAAGGTCACATTGTTGCCAATTTCCACATTAACCCCAATCACTACACCTTCTAGTTTCACATTATCTTTAATAATAAGATTTGTTAACATCGCAGGTGCGTTCTGATCACCTATAATAGTGCCTTCCAATTCCACATTTTCAACAGAAGCATCAGCTGAAAGTTGTACATTTTTAATTGTACTACGGATTGCATTAGTCCCTGTAATGTTTCCACCTAAGATACCATTTTCAAGTAAACTACCTACAAAGCTGAAGTTATTCATTTCACCATTATTGACAATAGAACCTGTAAATTCTCCCCCTTCTACTACGGCTCCACTTTTAACAGTAATACGTGAAATAAGTGCCGTATCTACAATAGTAATCGTTCCTTCAAGGAAGCCCCCAGCTACATTTCCTTCAATGGTTGCATCTTTGATAGTTTGCCCATCATTTTGACACATACCAGTGATAGTACCTGTTGTAGGACAAGTTCCAGAGGAACCTGAACCAGATGAGCCTGTAGATGGCGTGGTCACACTATCATTAATTAATAAAGTATCCACTGAAACAACATTGAGTTGTACATCTGCTGTATCGGTAATTTCAGCATCAGCTTGAGAGGTGGCAATAATAGTGACAACATTACTATCCCCTACAGTGGGTGCTAAGGTGACACTGAATTCAACATCGACACTCTTCAATGCTGGAATTGCAACACTTACATTACCATTTGCATCAACTGTAGCAGGACTTGATACAGCACCAACTTTCCACCCTGAAGAATCCACAATGTTTAAGGTAACAGTATCTTCTGCAGAACTTCCATTGGATAAAGTAATTGCTACAGGTAATACATCCCCCGGTTCACCAGATAATTTACTTGGTGCAGTCACTGCAATATCACGTAGTACTTTACTAGGTCCAACGACAATATTTGTTGCTTTAATAATATCGCTTAATACCACCCCATCATCTAAGGCAATATTATCAGCGAAGATATTAACCTGCCCGCCTGCATCAAATGCAGTACTTGAAATACCTGTTAAATCAATACTACCACCAGCTCCAACAGCAATAGTAATATCACCCGTTGCTTTAATAGTATCTTGCATGTCAGTTAAGTTAAGCTGCCAGCCTTCACCCCCATAAATTTGCACGTCACCACCTTCAATTTTGACATTGGCTCCTGCAATATTTAATACGGGTGGGTCTGCATTAAAGCGACCATCTTTACCATTATGGCTGCAATTAGTGCCGCCTTTACCTGTGGCAAAAGTACCGCTTAATAAATCAACAGTCACCCCTGCATTAAGGCGCATATGTCCACCATTACCACCATGTTGTGTGGCAGTAGCGGCTGCATTACAATTTCCGCCATTACCAGCAAAAATACCTTGACCGTCAGAACTTAAGGATTCATTACCCCAGATGGCGACACGTCCACCACGTCCTGCACGTCCAGATTGAATGCCAGTTAGATTACCACCACGTCCTGCACTGATATAACCAATACTTTGTGTATTGGTAATAATGTTTCCATAAATACTAATACTTCCACCTTGTGCAGCATGACGTTGACCATTTCCACCATGCCCAGCAATAATACTACCTTCATTTTTAACTATTGCAGCAGAAAGGTAAATACTGGCTCCTGGTTGTGAACACCCTTTATCTAAGTTGCGCCACCAAGATGAGCTATTACATATTGATGTACCATTTTCAGCAGTTCCATTATGACCTTGAATAATCCCTTTATTACCAATGTAATCAGAGGCAATAACATTTAAAGAAGGATAGTTACCTTGATCACTTAAACTACGTAATGTAGCATTTTCTGAAACACATAAAGCCTTAATTGTTGCATAAGGAATTCCAGTTACTGTATGCCCAGGGTTAATACGTACAACATCCCCTTGACGCGGTACATTTGGACTTTCCACTTCATCTGCATTTAAGTTTTTGACACGTTTCCATGTAGTGGTAGGTACGTTATAACGGTTGTAGTACCAAGATTGCCCAGTATTACTTGCAGAACGTGTTGCCCATGCACCACTTGCTACACTTTCAATAGTAATATTTTCTTCACTACATGTTGCGGCTTCTGTCCCTGTTCCTGTTACCGTAATATTGACATCAGGTGCATTAGAATTAATGGTTAACACCGATTCGCGTACACCAACCTCTTTAGGAGTAAAATGTGTATATACACGACATTGTTCACTTGGTGCTAAAGAATCTAGGTATCGACACCATGACCATTTATAACCTGTAAAGTCCGTGGTATGTCCTGTTGCAGTAATAGAGTTAATTTGTACATTAATATTCCCAGTATTTTCGACAATAAAGTCTTTACTGTTATTGTAATTACGTACACCTGCTGTCATATTTCCAAAATCATGTGATGTAGGAGAGATTGTTAACTCTGCAATACCAGTTGTGACAGCTTTTGCAGTAATAGGGATTGTTTTAACAGAATTATCATTTAATGTAACTTCAATTACTGCTGATTTATCACCTTCTACTGTCGGTGAAAAGACAGTTTTAAATTGGCAAGAAGAATATGAGGAGTTATTGTGGCTATATGTACCGCTATAACAATTTTTAGCTTCAATAGAAAATTCATTTGCATTCGCACCTGTGATAGTAATTGTATCAATAGCTAAAGCATCACAGCCTTTACTCCAATTATAAACATAAGCACTTATTTTATGTGTTGTTCCAATGACATCCGTACCAAAATTATTATTTTGTGGGGAAGCATAGAAATTTTTAGTGTAATTACCTTGACACCAGCCAACCCCATTTCCAAGCAATGTAGCGGTCACAGTTGCTGTATCAGGATCATTAGAAGGAATAGATAAAGTTAAGGTTTTACTGCCTTCTGTTAAAGGCTTAAATTTAGCAGAAATACTACAAAATTGACCTGCTGCAATTGCTTTATTTGAACAGTAATTGTTTAGCTCAAATGTATCACTATCACCAGCTATGGTAATTTCACCTAATAATAAGCTACCTGTTCCTTGGTTTTTAATTTTGAATGCTTGCCATGTTGTACTTGTATTAACTTGTGAATCTCCAAAGTTAATACTATTTGGATCTAAAGCAATATCAGGGCTTACAATAACTCCGTTCCCTGTTAAGGTAATAAGTTTACTGCTGATGGCAGTATTTCCATTTGTTGCATTATAAAGTGTATCAAAGATAGAAAGAGATAATTGTGTCTCTTGAGTCCCTGCTATTTTAGGTGTAAAAATACCTTTAATTTGACAACTTTGCTTAGGTTCAATGGCTTTTCCTGAACACCCATCACTAAAAGCAAAATCGCTAGAATTAGCAAGGCTTACATCACCAATAAATGCATTTAATGAACCTGTATTAGAAACAGTAATAGTTTGTGAGCTAGAGAAGCCATTTACATTCACATCACCAAAATTTAATACACTCGGTGTCACTTCAACACTCACAGAAGAAGCAGCTTCCCCTTTTAAAAATATGCTAATCATACTCGCAGTAATAGGGTTACCAAATGCATCATGAGTATTTGTTGTTGGATTACCTAATGCATCATAGGGAACAGCTAGGGCTAATTCTTTTTTCCCAAAACTGGTAGGTTTAAAGGCAACAGAAAACTCACAATTATTATTGATTGTTGTATTAGAGCACCCATTATTTATAATGCTAAACTCATTAGAATGTGCGGTGGAGATATTACCAAACTCATCCGTTGTTGTTGTGATATGAGCAAAAGCATCAATCACTTTAACCGCTGTATTATCTCCTGTTAAGGTAAAAACTTTAGTAGAGGAAGAGCTATTAATATTAGTAAGACCAAAGTCATAGCTATTTGGATCACTACTTAATGCGTAAGCCTGTGCGGATAAAAGTAAGCTACTTCCTAGTAATAGCCATGATCCTGTAGCTTTTTTGAGTATAGGAAAAAGGGGTTTTCCTGTTGGAGGTCGTGTAAATGATTTACACTTCTCTCGATAAAAATACATAATTATCTTCCTTAAGTATGTATAAAATGGATTATTTCTCGTTATTTTCTATTTATAATTAGGTGGAAATATAAAATTTAGTAGAGTATATTAAGCATGACACTGCTATTCATGCAAACTATATATGACTTTAAATTTAAGTCACATAGTATTGACGGTTATAAAAAGGGAATTTTTCTTCATTTTTTTATTATTTTTTATATCTATATTTAGGGGTTATGCAACTGGTTTTTAATTTTTTGATTTTATCAATTATACAAAAGAACAGTAAGGTATATAACTAATTGAATTTTTAAATTTTTAATTTAAAAAGATAAAATTATCCTAGACCATAAAAGCACACCTATCTCTTGCATAATGTATCGTTATCTCTATCTAACTTAATAAAAGCAACAAAGTTATATGCTATAATTGTCTGTTTTATTTTTCATATATAGATTGTATGTATAAGCGTTATATGAATAATAATAAATTATGATTTCTACTTTGCATGACTATATTGAAATTCTTATAAAATAATTAATTTAATCAAGTGTATAGTTTATATTGCTCATACACTAAAATAAGAATGATAGTATAACAATAAGTACTCTATTTATTATTGAGGAATGCCTAAATGGCTATAGAATTATATAATGATGGCATTCATAAGTGCATTGCATTTTATGATCTTGTTTCAGGAGAAGGGGTTCAGGCGAATCAATTTTTAATTGTTAATGGTGATCATTCTGCATTAATTGATCCCGGTGGGGACTTAATTTATAACGATTTATTTATGCAATCTTATAAATATTTATTTACCAAAAGTTTGGAATATGTCATTGGCTCACACCAAGACCCTGACATTATTTCATCTTTAGATAAATGGCTTGTTGGGAGTGATTGTAAGGTTATTGTACCTGAATTATGGGATCGCTTTATTCCCCATTTTGCCACTCCAGGGAAAGTCAAAGATCGCCTTATTGGTATTCCTGATCAAGGTATGGAGATTGAATTAGGCAGCATGTCTTTAAAAGCCCTACCTGCCCATTTCTTACACTCTGAGGGTAATTTTCAGTTTTACGATCCTGTCAGTAAAATTCTCTTTTCAGGTGATATGGGTGCTTCTATTGGTGGACGAGATGAGTCCATTCCTGTTGATAATTTTGAAGCCCATATTCCGTATATGAAAGGTTTCCACCAACGCTATATGAGCTCTAATAAAGTGTGTCGTTACTGGGTGAATATGGTACGTGAACTAGATGTAGAGTGGCTTGTACCTCAACATGGGCGTTCATTCCAAGGTAAAGAAAAAATTAACCAATTTTTAGATTGGGTAGAAACATTAGAGTGTGGCGTTGATTTAATGACGCAAGATAATTACCGTATTCCTGGCTAACTAAATAATACGAAAACCCAATGCAGCCAAACATGCTTTTAAATGGTTTTGTATTGTAGGTATATGCAATGTGACTGTACTAAATTCACGGCGTATTGGGTAATTTTTACGTAATAGATCAAATAAAGTCGCTTTATTTTCAGCCCTTAATAAAGTGCGCATTCGTCTATCATCATCACGAATGTGATAGCAGTTTAAAATAGCCGTTTCAATAATATATTTTGCTGTTGCTGCCTCACTAAACTGCAAGCTATGTAACGGTGCAGGAGGTAAAACCTGTTGTGCCTCCCATATTGGTGATTGATTAAAGTATTGGCAAACAGCTTGATAAATCATTTCCACACCACGTACTTTACCATCAAGGCTATAGCCTGCAATATGGGGTGTGGCAAATTGGGCACGTTGTAAAGTTTCTATATTGATATTTGGCTCTTGTTCCCATACATCTAAAATTAAATCAATATCTTGACGCTGGTTTAACACAGATAAGAGAGCCGCTTCATTCACCACATCCCCACGGGATGCATTAATAAAAATACTCTTCTCTTTTAATGCCTGTAATTCAGCCGCTCCTATAAGCTGATAAGTGGGATAGTCACCTTGTTTTTCCAGTGGCACATGTAAAGTAATACAATTTGCTTGTTTTATTAGCTCCTCTAAACTGACATATTCTGCATCACAGGGTAAACCCTGTTCTTGACGTGGTGGATCATTGACTAAACAGCGCACACCTAATGCTTGTAATTTTTGTACAACACGTGATCCCACTTGCCCACAGCCCACTATCCCAACAGTATAATCCTGTAGTGCTCTCTCTTTTTCAACTGACATAGCAATAAGAGCTGCGACGACATACTCAGCTGCGGAGGTGGCATTACTCCCAGGGGCATTGGCAAACCCGATCCCCTGTTGTTTGAGGTATTCCTCATCAATATGATCGCAACCAATCGTTGCTGTTGCGACAAATTTTACCTTACTACCTTTTAATAATTTTTCATTTACTTGGGTCACAGAGCGGACTAATAATAAATCTGCTTGTTTCACATCTTCCGCAGTCATCGTACGCCCTGCTAAGGTGTGCACTGTGCCCAAAGCAGAAAAAGCATTTTTGACATAGGGGATATTTTCATCAGCAACAATATACATAAGGTGATCCTAAGCAGGCTAGAGTAGGCGGGTATTATACTAAGGCTTGAGACAGGATGCTGTCTAATTCTTGATGCAATGCTTCTTCATGATCTGGGTGAGCTTGAAGTGCTTGTAATCCACTGGGGTAGTGATAGGTTTGCCCTAAATAAAGTAGTACAGCATGATGTACCATTTTTTGCCCTTGGTACAAAATCGCATCTCGATAGGCATGTAATTTATCAATATCCGCTTTATAAGGTTTGTCTTGTGGACGTTGTAATTTGTATTTGGTTTCAAATAAATATACGCTGGGAATTTCTTGATCAGGAGTCATAATTTCCAAAGCTAAATCAGGGCGTTGCTGGTGGCTCATACAACTTTTATCATGATAAATGCGCTCAGGAATTAATTGCAGTGTTTTATTTTTACTTTGATGGCATAAAGTTAAAATAGTACGGTTTGCAGGCAATAACTTTAAAATATAATGCGGATCATGTAATTGATATAAATATTGCTGTTGGATGTGATAACCCATTTTTTTAGCTTGATGGATTAAACGCTGAATGACTTGCAAACTTGTCCACATCTGATACAACCACGGCATATGATGTAGGGGCGCGCGTAATTGTGGCGCATGTAAATCAATAAACCCATATTGATGATAATTTAAATAACTACGTAGTAATGCGGTATAACAAGGAATATATTGAAAAACGGCGCTGTTATATAGAGGTGGGTGATTGACCTGTATCACATGCTGAAAAAAAGGCTTATATGTTTGAACTAGCTGTTGCAGTATTTGCTGCAACCTCTGCATATCATGACGAATGCTAGAAAAAATTAATAATTGCTGAATTTTTTGTTGTACCTGTCTCACGTAATATTTAACTAATTGGTTTTCAATTGTATCAAAATGGCTTTCACTGTATTGTTCCCATATCATGTGTTGAGACAGCAAATTAGTACTAGAGAGAACAGGGCGGCGTACTTGTTCAATAGCTACTTGTCGATGATGAGGAGAGAGGCTTTTTTGTATGGTTTGGTTAATAAGAGGTAGTAATTGACACAAAGCATTCACTGCTGTGGTGACGCGCAATTTTTCCTGTGCAAGGCTGGGTGTGGTGGTGTAACGCAAGCGTATCCCTGCTAAAACCTGTTGTTGCTTTAATGCCAAGGCAATACTACAGGGTAATTGATACTCTAAGTCATGCAATAATTTTTCAAAGGCAGCAAGATTCAGTTTATAGGGATAAATCCAAAAAGAAATTTTTTTACCATTAATGCGTAATGTGTATTCTCCTGCATTGGCTTGTTTCCAATATACCACCACCCGCCATGATCCTGCGATACGCTTCTCATACACACTTAACGCTGTATTGTGTAAAGAACATACCGCATCACGTTGACACTGTACGAGTTCAATCCATGCACTTTCCCACTCTTTTGGCGCAGTGAGCAATACTTCATCATCAGACCAAAATCGTACTATGATCACAATATTTGATACTTATAGTTTAATTACTTTTTTCTCAAACAAGCTTAAGGCACGCGCCACAGCTTGATCCATATTGTAGTATTGATACTCAGCCAAACGCCCAACAAAGATTACTTTGTCTTCTAGTTTGTCTACTTCTTGTTGATATTTACGGTATAGTGTTTTGTATTCTTCTTTAGGAATCGGGTAGTAAGGCACATTTTTCCCCCGCACATAAGGCTCAGGGTATTCTGCTACCGTTGTGGTACCGTGCACTTGTTGTCCTGTGAGGTGTTTAAACTCAGTAATACGGGTATATTCGTATTCATTGGGATAGTTCACTGTTCCCACTGCTTGTACTTGATCCGCTTTATTGTGTTCAAATTTAAATTCTAAGCTACGGTAGGGTAATTCACCGTGTTTATGATCAAAGAAGGCATCTACCGCGCCTGTAAACACCATGTGTTTATAGTTTACTTCATTAATGATTTCTTTATAGTCAGTATTGAGTAAGATACGGATATTAGGATGATTCAGCATGTTTTTAAACAGGTGGGTATATCCCTGTTTAGGCATCCCTTGGTAGGTATCTTGGAAATAGCGATTATCACGGCTGATATTAATCGGTACACGTGCTGTTACTGCCGCGCCAAGTTCTTCAGGGGTTAAATCCCATTGTTTTAAGGTGTAGCCATGAAATACATTTTTATAGATATAGTCCGCTAAGAATTTTAGATCATCATTGCTTGCGGTTTCTCTGATTTTTAAAATCGGCATTTTGACATTAAAGCCGTAATTTTCTAGTAAATCATCAGCGAGTTTATCCGCGTAACGGGGTGGAAAGAGATCGTATAGAGAGTTTAGATTAAAAGGGATAGGGACTTCTTTCCCATCTACAACACCTAGGACTTCATGATAGTAGCTGCGCCATTGAGTAAATTGTGATAGGTATTGCCAGACGTGTTCAGCATTGGTATGGAAGATATGCGGGCCGTATTTATGGACTAAAACCCCGTTTTCATCATAGTAATCATAGGCATTTCCACCGATATGATCACGTTGGTCAACCAATAATACTTTTTTGCCTAATTGGCTGGCAATACGTTCTGCTAATACTGCCCCTGAAAACCCAGCTCCAACAATCAGCCAATCTACATTCATGTAGTTCTCTCCTAATAATAATTGTTGGCTATGATAACAGGTTTATTTTACAAGATTTAGTCTAAAGCATTAGGTTATTTGTAAACTGTCATTTTTTAAAAAATAAATCTTACCTATTTGATTTTTTTTAATACTGTTATACAATAAAAACCACTATAAATATAGTGGTACAACTAAAGTTGTATATTTTTTATTGTGGGAATTCTTAAGGAGGATGTATGTTATATAGGTATTTAGTTTTATTGCCGCTTATGGCATTGCTATCTATGAATAGCAGTATTGCAGCTGATAATTTAATTTGTGGCTTTGAAACTGCTGAAAAAGCAGGCTGGAAAAAAATAGCAGTGGTTATTGTTATGCGTCTCAAGGTTGGGATAAATGGGAATATACTGGAGAAAAATATTGGAATACTGATGAAGAGCAGCATCCAAGCCATTATTTTTGGCATGTAGCTCAAGGTACAATGATTATGCCTTATGATTTATTTATGGCACTTCTTGACCCAACCAATCCAACAGAAAAAAAGAAATTTTCTGATATAGAAAATTTAAAAAAATTTGGTTTTATTCCTTCAATTGAAACAAAACGAAACCCTGATGGTTTACCTATTGGGTTTGTAAAAGATAAGGAGTTCAAGAATCCATATACTGGTGTAGAAATGAAAATGCTTGGATTTAATTGTGCAGCTTGTCATACAGGAGAGGTTCATTATAAAGGAGAAAAATTCCTTATTGAAGGTGGTCAAGCAATGGTTGATATGGGTGACTTTAAAAACGGAATTAAAAAAGCATTAGAATATACTTTAAAAACAACTAAAAATACAGAGCTTAAGAAGGCTTTAATAAAGTATATTAAACAAGCAGAAAGTACTACAATTTATTCCCCTGCAGCATTTCCTGAAGAAGGTATTGGGCGTATTGATGCCTTAACACGTATTGGTAACCTTGTATTTGGAGAAGATTTAAGAGCCACAGAAAATGTACGCCCCGTAACTGCCCCTGTTAGCTATCCACCCCTTTGGACTGTTCCTTGGTTTAATTGGGCGCAATATAATGGTTCTATCCGCCAACCTATGGTACGTAATATTGGAGAAGCTTTAGGAATCAATGCACTAGTAAAACTCACAATAGAGAAAGAGAAAGAAACACTTTTTGATTCATCTGTTAATATCCCTAATCTTGTTAAAATTGAAGAATTGCTTCAAGGCACAGAAAAATTAAAAGGCTTAACTGCCCCTCAATATCCTGGTGGTATTGATGTTCAAAAGGCACAACAGGGAAGAGCACTCTATACTGAGCTTTGCCAATCCTGTCATTTGCCCCCAGTTAATAGTAAGGAAATTCTTACAGATAAATATTGGGAAAAACCAAATGAGTACGGTAAACAATACCTAATCACACACAATATTCCACTTGAAACCATTGGAACAGATCCAACCGTTGCCTTAGAGTTTTATAAACGTACAGCCGATGCAAGTAAATTAGCTGACGCTCTTCCTTTACTAACTGAGTTAAAAGTAAAGATTCCTGCTGGTGCAGATCTTAATGCATTAGGTGCAAATGATGGGTTAAAAGTAGTAACAGAAGCTATTGCCAAAAAATGGTATAAAAAGGAAAATAAATCACAAGATGAACAAGATAAAATGAATGGTTACCGCAAAAATATTGTGTTAAAACCACTCGCTTATCGTGCCCGCCCATTAAATGGTGTTTGGGCTACTCCACCTTATTTACACAATGGTTCAATCTTAAATATCTATGAACTACTAAGTCCATATGAAGAGCGTACTAAAGTATTTTACTCAGGCACCAAAGAGTTTGATTCTGTAAATGTAGGTTATAAAAACTTACCTATAGGAACAAAAATTGATACTACCCAACCTGGGAATTTCAATACAGGTCATGAGTTTAATAATATCGTGCGTCAAGGGGTGATTGGGCGTAAACTCAGTGAAGAAGAACGTTATACTTTAGTGGAATACATTAAAACACTTCACTAATTAACTGAAGTTACACAGTAGAATCAAACAGACTCTGTGAGCGTTTGTGATCTATTATTTCATTGGTATATTTATTTTATATACAAGTGGCGTTGCGTGCAACGTCACTACAACATATTAAGATAATGACACCAGTAAAATGAGAGATTACAAATGCTCACAGAGCCTATTTAGTTTTATTGCGTAACTTCAGTTATTTATATTTTATTCTACTGTTATCGATTTTTTTTCTGCATAATTAACACTGTAAGTGGTCATAGGCTGGCTTTTCCCTTTAAATTTAATTGGGTCTAGCGCGCGGGTGGTGACAGATTTATCTAATGCTTTAAAAGTATTTTCACCAATTAATACTTCGTCAGGGCGTGCATGACTACAAAAGCGAGAGGCAACATTTACCGTATCCCCAATAGCACTATACTGATAATGCCCTGTACTACCAATATTGCCAATCAGTGCTACGCCTGTATTGACCCCCACACCAAATTGTAATAAAGGTAAATTATCTTGTTTTTGTTGTTCATAACGAGCAGCAGCACGGGCTTGAATTTCTAAACCTGCCTGCACCGCGCATTGCTCATGATTTTCCAATTCATTTGGTGCATTAAATACCGCCATGATCCCATCACCCATGTAGTTTACAACTACCCCACCTGCTTCTTCAATGGCAGAACTTGCCATATCTAAGCAGCCGTGTAACATTTCAATGGTTTCATTTGGGGTTTGGGTTTCGCTGATTGCGGTGTAACTACGCAAATCTGCAAATAATACGGAAATATAGCGTAACTCTCCACCTAATCCCACAGCAATACGCTTATCCAATAAGGCTTTTCCCACTTCACGGGGTACATAATGCTGAATCAAATACTCTAAATTTTTATTACTTTCATCTAAACTTTGTTTTAGTAAAGTCAGTTCATTACGTTGTTGGGTTAAGGTCTGTTGTACCTGTGTCCATGCAGTTTTATCTGCTAGCATGACCAATAATAATTTATCAGGATGAGCGTCATCTTCATAAGGTAATAGTGTTAAGGTCAAATAATGGGTTTCAGTGTCACTAATTGAGCGGTTAATATTTTCCAGTTCAAAATTAGGGAGCAGTCCGTGTGCAACATCTGAAATAATTTCTTCACAGCCTGTTAACTCAGGAATAGCATCAAATATAGTAGTATTTTGTGCCTTACCTTCTCCATTCTGTCCAAAAATATTGCCCGCATCCGCGCAGTCTATCACGGTAAATTTTTGGTTAATAATAAGGAAGGCAATTTTTTGTTCACGTAAAATAACGCTTAACAAATGCGACATGTGTTGTTCTCCAGTACAAACACTCCTACCCAAAAAAGCATTTAGTTGCAGTATAAAATAATATTAAATGAGTTAAATATGAAACCTTTGCACAGCTTGTTTTAATTCTCGTAATGTCCCCTTATCATCACGATAACGAAGTTGTGTATAAAGTGTTGTAATAGTTTGTATTTGTTTAGATAAATGCGGTAGGGATTCTACCGCACGCTGAGCAAAATGTACAGGCGTTTCACTGGGTAAACGCTCTATACCTATTTTTGCAAGACGTTGGCAAAAAGTAGAATATAAGCGTTGTACAGGGTCATGAATACGTTGACGGTGTAATAAAATCCATGCACCAATAATACCTAACATCAGTAATACACTGATCACAAATAACTGGGTAATCTTTTGTAAATTAATAGAATCAAAGCCTAATTTATGCAATAAATTCTTTTGTTGTTCAGGCCCATACCCCAAAATCCATTGATTCCAAAAATTATTCACCGCATCCCATCTGTTAGTTATATAGCGTAAAGATTGAACAAATGTTGATTCTGGGTTCATATTAAAACCAAAGGTGTTGATACTGTTAGGTAAAGCAGTATTAATACCTTGCTCTACCCGTTCAGGAGATACCGCGCCTGTGGGGTCAATACGTAACCAGCCTTTTCCTGCAATCCATACCTCTGCCCATGCATGAGCATCCCGTTGTCGTACTACTAAATAGTCTCCCACAGGGTTAAGCTCTCCTCCTTGATAGCCTGTTACCACGCGTGCAGGAATGCCTGCTGCACGCATTAATACAGTAAAAGCAGAAGCATAATGCTCACAAAATCCTGCTTGGGTGGTAAATAAAAATTCATCTACGGGATCATCAAATAAAGGGGGCGGGCTTAAAGTATAGCGAAAGGGCTGTGTATTAAAATGAATTAAAGCTTGATTAACAATCGCTTCAGGGGTTTTAAATTCTTCCCACCATTTTCTGGCAAGTAAACGTGCTTTATGGTGTTTACCTTGGGGTAAGCGTAAGGATAAACGCCGCTGAACGGGGGATAATCCAGAAGCATTATAGTCAGGGTATGAAATTAATTTATAACGGGTACGGGTGCGAATTTCTTGTTTTGATAACAGTTGATAATCAGGTGACATGTAAGCATAAGCAGGCAAGGTTTTAGGCATGTCTAAAGCAAGCAACCATTGTTTTTGATGTGGTTCTAAAGTTACCGTATAGGAATAACTTTTCCCTGATGTTTTTAAAGGAGGTTGTTGAGTGGTAATGCGGTATTGCCCTGCACTGCTCCAGTTTTTCCCATTGGTTTTCCATAATACAGGCCCGCGCCAATAGCGTTGTTGTGTGGGAGGAATATCGCCATCGAACTTTACTCGAAAAGCGATTTCATCTGATAACGCTAATTGTTTGATATTATCAAAACTCATGGTATCGCTTAAACCTGATTGTCCACTGTTGGCATCTTTGGGCAAACTCCAAAAAGGGCCAGGGAGGCGAGGAAATAAGAAAAATAATAATAACATTAAGGGTAAAGCTTGTAACAGTAATACACCTGTGGTGCGAAATTGGCGCATAATAGGGAAATGTAATTGCTCATTGCTTAATTGCATTAAAGCACTGGTAATAACCCATGTCACGGCTCCCATGTAACAGGCAATCAGAATAGACTGAGAATATAAAAAATTGGTGACAACCAGAAAATAACATAAACAAATCACTAAAAAAGCATCTCGTTTATGATTCATTTCAAGTAATTTTAAGCCGAGTAAGCCCACTAGCAAGGCGACCCCTGCATCACGCCCAAATAAAGTATGATAGTGTGCAAAAATCCCTGCAAAGACCATTAAAGATAAAATAACACGGATAAATGTAGGCGGGAGGCGGCGTTGATAATGACAAATACTATATCGCCACATACACAACATAATAAATAAAGCACTAATCCATGTGGGTAAGCGTAAAGTATGCGGGAGTACAACAAGAAATAAGGCTAGTAACACCCATTTTAGTACTGTTTTATGTGGATAAAGTATAGTCATGATGTGTGACCAAATAGAGCTAAGGCTTTTAAGCAGCGTTCACGGTGCAGTTCCCCTGCATCGGGTTGATATTCACAATGAGGCAAACGTAAGCCATATTGTGCCCCTTGGCTGTCTGCAATCAGTACCCATAAACACAATTGTGATAAAGCTTGTTCAAGATGATTAATATGTGCCACATCCTCCCATGTTAACCATACAGTTGCCGCGCCTGTGCCCCCAAATTGTTTAATATGCCAGCCTTTTTGCCGTGCGACAATTTTCCAGTCAACATGATGTAAAGAATCGCCAATATGATAATCACGATAGCCAATAAAATCATCCCCCCCTCGTTGATAAGGGCTGCCTTCCCCTTGGTTTACCGTATGCCCTCCCACAGGTAAATTTTTATGTCCTTCAGGGGCTGGGTAAACTAAGGCATTCATATCAAAATATAAATAAGCCCAAACATGAAAAAAGCCCAAAGGATACTGTGATGAGACTGTGACCACATCCACTGCTTGCCGCCCACGTTGCAGGCTTTCAGCAGATAAATTGATATAATAGGTATCATTTTCTACATGGGTGAGAAGTTGGGTATTATCAAGCGGCATCCGTGTTTTACCCAAATGAAAAGATAAGCTAAAACGATCATGGCTATCACGGTTATCGATATGTAAGGGGAAATGTATTGTCTCACCTAAAAAAATAGGGCTTACAGCTAAGGTATTAATACGTAAGCCTAGCAACATTCGATGAGCATGAAACATAGAAATTAACAGCAAGCTAACCAACAAAAATGTTAATGTATAGCCCATGCTATTATTATAATTCATCGATCCTAACAGCATCACAAACAAGATGACAGCAAACCACAGTCCTTGACGGGTGGGTAAAATATACACTTGTCGCCGTTGTAAACGTATATGCTTTGTTTTTTTACGTTTTTTGAAGCCTTGCCATGCTTGACGCAAACGGGAAAACACAGTATTTTTCACTAAAACATAACCTGAAGTTAAGCTAAAAAAAAGAGATGATAGTTGACCACCGTATAAAACATACGTGTTAAAACAGCGACTTATTTTACCTATTGCATCTATACGAGAGCACACTATACTGATAGGGTATAATAGATAATTCATATTATCTAAAAAGAAGCCAAAGGATGAGTGTTTATTTTTATTAATATTTAACGAATGTTAAAGCGATTATAATTACCTTTTAACACGCAACAGCTTGTTATACAATCTTTATTTATGTCATGATTACACGCGTGCATGGGCATAATTGATGCATTTTTAAACACTGTTAATATTAATAAAAGTTATTTTATACCTGTTTAGTTAGGGGGATTCATATGAGAAAATTAGCCTACCTGTTAGGATGTGTCGGAGTAATGATGGTATCGCATGTTAATGCAGGAGGACAACCTACTGATATTAACTACTGTGCAAAAGGGGCGACTGCATTAGGTAAAGAATACTCCATTTATACCGTGCGTTGTTCCGATGGTAGTAAGCGTGAAATCACTTCATGGGACAGACGACGCAAATGGTGTGTGGGCACACGTGGAAAGTGTACCGCTGACCAATTAAAAACAGCTAAATTAGCTTGCAAAAGCCGCTAAATTTTAGTTTAACGTGACCGTATCAAGACCCGCTTGCTCTTGTTTTGAGACATAACAGCAAGTAAGTGGGTTTAAGCGGTTATTCCTCCCTATATTTCAAAATAAGGTGACAATAAAGTATTGTTTTGCTTTCTATGCACCCTATTTCCTATCACTCCATAAGCAATCATAGTAATTAACAATTCATGAGTACATTAGAAAAACCGTGGAGTGGGCGTTTTACTGCACCCACTGATGCCTTTGTTGAAGCCTTTACTGCCTCCGTTAGTTTTGATCAACGTTTATATGAATATGACATTATGGGCTCTATCGCTCATGCGAAAATGCTCACCCATGTCGGGGTATTAACAGAATCTGAATGTGAGCAAATCATCTCAGGTTTAGAGGCGATTAAAGCTGAGATTGCAGAAGGGAGTTTTACATGGTCAATTGCACTGGAAGATGTGCACATGAATGTAGAAACCAGCTTAACGCAAAAAATTGGGGATATTGGTAAAAAACTCCACACAGGGCGTTCACGTAACGACCAAGTGGCAACAGATATCCGCCTCTTTTTACGCCATGAAATCGATAATGTGATAGTCGCATTAGATCGTTTTATCCTTGCTTTGGCAGATGTGGCGGAAAAAGAAGCGGACAGTATTTTACCGGGGTTCACGCATTTACAAAGTGCACAACCTGTCACCTTAGGGCATCATCTATTAGCATGGTGTGAAATGTTATTACGTGATAAAGGGCGTTTTGTAGATTGCCGTAAACGGGTGAATACCTTACCTTTAGGTGCCGCCGCGTTAGCAGGCACAAGTTTCCCTATTGATCGCCATTACACAGCAGAACTATTAGGGTTTGAAGCCGTGGCTGAAAACTCTTTAGATGCTGTGAGTGATCGAGATTTTGGTATTGAGTTCTCTGCTGCTGCCTCTTTATTAATGATGCATTTATCACGTTTTTCTGAGGAGCTGATCCTGTGGTCATCCGCTCAATTCGATTTTATCGAGTTAAGTGATGCATTTTGTACAGGCTCATCTATCATGCCACAGAAGAAAAATCCTGATGTACCTGAATTAGTCCGTGGAAAATCTGGGCGTGTGTATGGGCATTTAGTAAGTTTATTAACTTTAATGAAATCACAACCTTTAGCTTATAACAAAGATAATCAAGAAGATAAAGAGCCTTTATTTGATATTGTTGATACTTTAAAAGGTAGCTTGAAAGTCTACGCTGATATGGTGCCAAGTATGCAAGTCAAGCATGACAATATGCGAGAAGCGGCACGTCTTGGTTTTACTACCGCCACTGATTTAGCGGATTATCTTGTTCGTAAAGGAATGCCTTTCCGTGATGCACATGAAGTGGTTGGAAAAGCGGTGCGTCACTGTGTAGATAATAACTGTGATTTACCTGATTTATCACTGGATGTTTTTAAATCATTCTCTGATTTAATTGCTGATGATGTGTATGTAATTTTAACCTTAGAGGGATCTGTTGCCGCACGTGATCATTTTGGGGGGACAGCACCAAACCAAGTACGTGAAGCCGTAAAGCGTTTACGTACTCGCGTATAAGTAAAGATACTATAAGGTGGGATAGTGTAATCTATGCCACCTTGTACCATTATAATTGAAACAATTATCTATCATGCTACAGAAGAACAAGCCCATTCATAAAACCTATTTCATAAATCGTTTTTAATCTAAAAATTTGAGATATGAAATAGTAGGAACATTAAAAAATATAATAATAATGAAAATATAAAAACAGAAGAATAGGAACTGCTATAGGGACAGCAATAAGTGCAGCATAAGCACCCATTACTTCTTTATATTTTTCATCTGAAATGGTTCTTGTTACTCTAGTATTATTAATTATTTTTTGTGAATACTGTGCAGTGTCTATAATGAGTAAAATACAAAATATGATAGGAAGACTAAATAAACCCGCACTAAAAATTGCTTGGCTGTAACTTTTATAAATAAAAAAATACTCCCCTAATAACTGCCTTTCAAGAATAGTGTCGTGTATATGTCTATAAGCCATAAAGAATATTAACAAATATAGGGCATATTGAGAATCAGCTTTTATTCTAAAAAATAAAGCAAGTATAAGAAATAAAAAAAGGAAAACCATCATAAATGTTAAGTCAAAATCAGGCGTACCCATAATAAATATTATCCATATTAAAAAACATAATAATAATGAAAATATAAAAACAGAAGAATAGGCACTACTATAGGGGCAGTAAGCAGTGCAGCATAAGCCCCCATTACGTCTTTATATTTTTCATCTGAAATAGCTCTTGTGACTTTAGTATTATTGATTATTTTTTGTGATCTTTTTGCGGTATCTATAATGAGCAAAACACAAAGTATAATAGGGGAACTTAGTGAACTAGAATTAGAAATTGCTTGACTATAACTTTTATAGATATCTAAATACTTACCTAATAAATGGTGCTCAATAATAATGCCGTCTACTATGATAGAAATGAATAATAAGAAAACAAAGCATATAAAAAAAGAAAAACTAAACTTAGTTTCAGTATTAGGTATCCATCCTATTATCAATAGGATCAAAGCAAAATTAAAGATATCCATACAAATAAATCCATACCAAATAAAACATTATACATATAACAACAATGACAGTTCAAGATACTGATTAAACACTGTGTAGGGTTTAATCACGCCGAAAAATCCTCTACCCTATTCTTTATTTCCTACCTTATCTTAACTACTCTATCTCTAGTAAACCGCCCACCTTTCTACTTTACAGTCAACTGATATATATCAAGTAACAAAAACACTTAGCTGATTATGATAGGTGTGAAAATAACGTTCCTAACAAAAAAAGGGGGACAGGATGGACTCATTTCAAGATCAACAGCTCATTGAGATTATTCAAGAGGGTATGCCTTTAGTGGCACGTCCTTATGCAGCCATTGGGCAACAAATTGGTTTAAGTGAAAGTGAAGTTATTCATCGTATCCAGCAGTTAAAAGCCACGGGTAAAATTAAACGTTTTGGTATCGTGGTACGGCATCGTAAACTGGGTTATAAAGCGAATGCAATGGTGGTGTGGGATATTCCTGATGAGCAAGTCGCCGAAATGGGTCAGCGATTTAGTCAGTTTGATTTCGTCACCTTGTGTTATCGCCGCCCGCGCCATATTCCTGATTGGCAATATAATCTATTCTGTATGATCCACGGTCACGACCGCGCGACCGTGTTAACAAAATTACAACACATGATTGATACCTGTGGATTAGAGGATATCCCTCACCATATATTATTCAGTCGTCGCTGTTTTAAACAACGTGGTGCAAACTATCGCCGTCGTCCACAAGCTGTGCCACACTATCCGACACAGTGGGTGGTTGGAGCTTAAAAAATGGATAGTATTGATAAAAAAATAATTAATCATCTCCAAGGGGGCTTCCCCCTCTGCGAAAACCCTTACGAGGTGGTCGCAGCGGAGTTAGGCATTTCTGGGTCTGAACTACTGACACGTATCGAAGCATTAATTAATAAAAAAACAATTAGCCGCTTTGCCCCTTTATACCATGCTGAATTATTAGGTGGTGGTCTCACCTTGGCAGCATTGGAAGTGCCAGCGGATCGCTTTGATGACGTGAATGAGATTGTAAACAGTTTTCCTGAAGTCGCACATAACTACGCCCGTGAACATAAATTGAATATGTGGTTTGTGGTGGCAACAGAGCAAGCAGAGCGCATTGGTGAAGTGCTTGCTGATATTGAACAACAAACAGGTTTACATGTTTACAATATGCCAAAACAAGAAGAATTCTTTATTGGCTTAAAGCTGGAGGTATAACATGACAGATACCCCTATTGATGCCGTTGATCGGCGTATTATTCAGGCGACACAGGCGGGGCTACCGCTGACATCGCGCCCTTATCATACCGTAGCGACAGAATTGGATTTATCACCAGAAGAGGTGATACAGCGGATGCAGAGAATGCTGGATGCTGGCATTATTCGGCGTATTGGTGTGATTCCTAATCATTACGCACTGGGTTATAAGGCCAATGGCATGACCGTGTGGAATGTACCTGATGAGAAAATCAGTGCACTAGGAAAAAAGGTGGGGGCTTTAGACTTTGTCAGTCATTGCTATCACCGCCCACGCCATCAACCACTGTGGGATTATAATTTGTTTGCTATGGTTCATGCGACAGAACGCGAAGGGGTGGAAGCTCTGGTAGCAGAAATTGCCTCGGTATTAGGAGAGGATAACCACGGGTATACCATCCTATATAGCAGCAAAATTTTAAAGAAAACAGGCTTCCGTCTTAACGGGGCTTAGTATAGTGGGGAATCTGTCATGTTTCGTGCAAGTCAATATATTCAAGAAATTTTATCACCAACGCCAATTAAACCCGCACGGGCAATGCCTGCCCCTGTGGTGATTTGGAATTTAATCCGTCGCTGTAATTTAACCTGTAAACATTGTTATACCACTTCGGCAGATACACATTTTAAAGGCGAACTTGCCACAGATGAAATTTATACGGTCATGGATGACTTAAAAGCTTTTCGTGTGCCTGTGCTTATTTTATCAGGGGGAGAACCTTTATTACATCCTGATATCTTTGATATTTCCAAACGAGCGAAAGAGATGGGCTTTTATGTCGGTCTTTCTACTAACGGGACTTTAATTACAGATGAAAATATCCAACAGATTGCTGAAGTTGGTTATGACTATGTAGGCATTAGTATCGACGGAATGCGAGAAATTCATGATAAATTTCGCCGTAAAGAAGGCAGTTTTGATGCCTCAATGGCAGGCGTGCGTTTATGTCGTGCCAATGATATTAAAGTTGGGTTACGCTTTACCCTAACCCAAGATAATCAAGATGATTACCCATTATTATTAGATTTACTTGAGCAAGAAGATATTGATAAGTTTTATCTCTCTCACCTTAATTATGGAGGACGAGGGAATAAAAATCGCAATACGGATGTGATTCAAAAAATGACCCGTGATGCGATGGATTTATTATTCGATACTTGTTTAGAAACTTTAAAATCAGGGAAAAAACGTGATTTTGTCACGGGTAATAATGATGCTGATGGGGTGTATTTATTAGAATGGGCAAAAAAACGCTTTCCTGATTCAGTAGATCATTTACGTGAAAAATTAGTGCAATGGGGAGGCAATGCCTCAGGAATCAATATCGCTAATATTGATAATTTAGGTAATGTACACCCTGATACTTTCTGGTGGCATTATAGTGTAGGCAATGTACGTAAACGCCCGTTTTCAGAAATTTGGCAAGATACTTCTGATCCCCTCATGGCAGGCTTAAAACAAAAACCTCGCCCTTTAAAAGGACGCTGTGGAGCTTGCCAGCAAGTTGCCATTTGTGGCGGTAATACCCGTGTACGGGCGCATCAAACAACAGGTGATATTTGGGCAGAAGACCCTGCTTGTTATTTAAGTGATGAAGAATTAGGGATTGATACTGCGATTTTATCCGCTAAGACAGCATAAGCTTACTCTGCTGTCACTCCTAGC
>Ga0193953_1000139_pt1 | contig 40498 bp, 42 predicted proteins | sample BB_4_MG_FD_140325 | JGI IMG/M metagenome (GOLD analysis project Ga0193953, IMG submission 140325) | Microbial mat bacterial communities from the Broadkill River, Lewes, Delaware, United States - BB_4_MG | ecosystem: Environmental > Aquatic > Freshwater > River > Microbial mats | place: USA...
AAAGAGTTGTTTTTATCACATTCAAAACTAAAACTTTCATATTTTTACTTTTGCTGACAACTCTTTTTTAGAAGCTAGCCCTCATATAGCCATTTGCAATGGATTTCATCGGATTTACCTAGAGTTGATAAGTGGAATAAGTCACATTTTAAAAGCACAAAAAATTAAAACGTAAAAATATAAACACTCGATTGAAGTCCAAAAGTGTCTCTTCATCACCCACCCAACCTTAATGTAAAACAAGTTACAATATTTTAATATTATGGACTTATTGGTGTTGGATTATAACTCTATCAATAAGGTATAAAAACAAAGGATTGGATACTCAGCAAGCACAACCGATGCTCAAATTGTAATTGGTCGAGCGATAATGTGTGACTAGATTACCTAGTTTGGCATCCAAAGCCTTGATTGCTTGGGTACGCCCATGCTCTCTTGCATGGTGGCAATGGCGTGTTTATCGAGTACTCGTATAAGGTTAGTCGAACCCTTTTTACCCACAATATCTCCCATGGTGATGATAAATTTACTCTCTCCATCAACCAAGCCTTGATTTTTAAGCTGGGCAATGGATCCAAGTATAAGCCTTGCAGGAGAGCTCTCTTCAAAAACAGAGATAGGCTCTACTCCCCATGAGAGTTTGAGCTTACGGTAGGTCTCTATCGAGTAGGTTACGGCGTAGATCTTCTTTTTGGGGCGATACTTTGCCAGGCTTTTGGCACTAAATCCACTGGTGGTAAAGGCAATGAGTGCATCAACATCTTCTAAAAAATTTGAAAGCCTCACGGCAGAGTAGGCAATGGCATCATCCCCTGATTGACTGGGTATAAGACGGCTCCCGTAAGCTGAACCCTGTTCGGCATCGATCAGTGAATTTTTAAGTACCTCTACTGCTTGAAGGGGGAACTCCCCTACTGTGGTCTCATCAGAGAGCATCACGGCATCCGTTCCATCAAAGACAGCATTGGCAATATCAGAGACCTCTGCTCTTGTGGGATAGGGGGATTTGACCATCGAAGAGAGCATCTGTGTGGCGGTAATGACTGGAATGTTTTTCTCATTTGCCCTATGGATGATCTTCTTTTGGATTCGTGGTACGGCTGTCACACCAAACTCTGCCCCCAAGTCTCCTCGTGCTACCATCACGCCATCACTAACATCAAGTATCTCTTCGAGATTATCGATTGCATTGCTCATCTCTATTTTCGATATAAGCAGAGGAGTCGAGTTGTGTGCTTCAAGAATCTCTCTAGCTTTTAGTATATCCTTGGCATTTTGTACAAAGCTTAATGCGACAATATCAATATCAAGTGTTGAACCAAAGATAAGATCTTTCTCATCTTTGGGGGTAATGGCAGAGATATCAAGCTTGGTTTGAGGAAAATTCACTCCCTTTTTAGAGGTCAACTTTCCATCATTAAGAAGCTCCAAGCTCAAAAAGTTATCGGTTTTGGCGATCACTTTGGTCGTAAGTGTACCATCTGCAAAGTAGATCTCCTCACCTACCTGCACACGATCAATAATCTGGGGATAGGAGATATCAAGCGTATGCGTATCATCCGACTCCTCTTTGGAGAGCTTGATAATATCACCACGTTTTAGTATTAACTCACCATCAATATAACCAATACGCACTTTGGGTCCTGAGATATCTTGCAAGAGTGCCACCTCTTTGTCAATCTTGGCACTCACCTCTCGAATCATCTTGACATTTTTTTGGTGCTCTTCATGTGTACCGTGTGAGAAATTGAGTCGTATCACATCCACACCAAGCTCAAGCAGTGCTTGAATACTCTCTTTATTGGCTGTGGTTGGACCAAGCGTAATGACTATTTTGGTTCGTTTCATAATTTTCCTTGTTGAGATTATTGCAGATTCAAGCAATTATAGAGAAGTTTGGTATCTTTTTGGTTTCAAAGTGAGTATAAAAGTTTAGTTAAACCACTGTGCTATCTGCCCTACCCTACTCTCTATTGCTTTGGTACAGTGTTGTTTGAGCCCCTCTTTGTTGATAAGCGTACCACTATATTCGCTGTAAGCAGCAATGGGTAAAATCAAATTCGATTGATAGATATTATGAGTAGCAAAAGCAATTGATTTTGTAGCTTTTAATGCACTAATATCAGGGTGATTAAAATTAATCACTAAATCAAAGGTTTTTGCACCCTCTATTGTGTTAGGGAAACTAAAATCTTTTAATCCCTCTTTGTTGGCACATTTGTAAGGGGACTTTAGCCAATCATCTCCAAAACTCTCATCGTAGTAGTACTCTATTGGGGCTACAACTTTGGCTTTAATCTCTTGGGCAAATTTATCAATAATAGCCATATCTTCGAGATAGAGATTGGCATCAACAACCACTAAAATATCATTAGCCTCTTCTATCATGGCTTGGAGTTGTCCTTTTGCCTCTTCATGGCTTATTACTTGCCCTTTAAAGATAGGTTCAACGAGACGATTATCTTGAAGTGCTTTATAGCTTAAACGCCCGTAATCACAGATAAAGTATCCATTGACTTTTTCGTTGTAGCGTGGGCGAAAGCGGTGAATTTTGGACTCTTGGTATTTTTCTTTGTTGTGATCGATAAAAATACTGCACCCTCGTTCACACCCATGGCAAATAGAAGGAGTAGAGTCTAAAAACCACACACGCTGAGAGAATCTAAAATCTTTGCTTGTGAGTGCTCCCACAGGACAGAGATCAACCACATTCATCGCATAAGGATTATCGAGTTTTCTGCCTGGCATCGTACTCACACAAGCATGATCTCCACGGTTGATAATGCCAAGCTCATGGGTTTGGGTGATATTGGAGGTAAAGCGGGTACACCTTGCACAGAGTACACAGCGTTCTTGATCAAGGACTACATTAGAGCCAAGCTCAATATGTTTGGCATGCTTAACCTTATCGGATTTGGCAATATGGGTATTGTACAAGCCATAATCCATATAAAAATCTTGGAGCTTACACTCACCTGCTTGATCACAAATAGGGCAATCAACAGGGTGGTTAATGAGTTCAAGCTCCAAAATCTCTCTTCGGGTTTGATTGATCTTATCGCCCTTGGTGCGTATCACCATCCCATCACGCACAAAGGTATCACAGGCAATTTGGGGTCGTTTGCTTCCTTCAATCTCTACCATACACATACGGCAATTGCCATCAGCACCCAATGCCTTGTGGTAACAAAAATAGGGAATCTCAATGCCATTTTCAATCAATGTATCAATCAAAAGCTTTTTATCTTCTACTTTGTAGTGTTCTCCATCTACTTCAATCGTAACTAGACTCATAGATTGCCCCTTTTTGTGATACTTGATTTTTTTTTGACTTAAAATGCTCTAACGGTAACCAATAATATAATATACCTCTTTCTTTTTGACCTTTTGTACCTCTACATGGTACTTCGTACTCCATTTATTCACTGTCTCATGAAACTCTTCGAGTATTTCAGGTGCATCATTATCATCACATTTTATTTTTAAATAGTTTAGCGAGTTTGAGATAGCGATATAGGCTTTCATATGTTTGAGGTTTTCATTAAGAGAGATAATGTGCTTGGCAAACTTGTCAAACCCACGCGTATTATCGATAATATCTTGCATCTGTCCAAGTGTTGTATCGGTCTTGTTGTATCCTAGTTCTAAAAGTAACATCTCAGCTGTTACATCTAAATGCATAGTATTCCTTTGTTCATAATTTAAGTTATAATCCTACCTAAAACTCATTTTATATCTGCTGATAAAAGTACCATTTATCGTATCAAATACTCAGCATAGATATGGGGAAGATAGTCTCCAAAAGCGACCATAAAAATGAGTGAAATCACACTGTATCCCCAAAATATTCGACGATCATAAGCGTATATAAAGCCTGCTACTACTCCAAAGAGCAAGCCAGCAATATGGGCAACCATATCGATATTGGGAAATAGCAATCCAATACCAAGATTAATGGCTAAGATAACACCCACATTTTGCATCATACCACGAAACTGATGCATCAATGCCCGACGATGTGCAATAAAAAACCCTACCAGTGCTCCAAAGATACCAAATATCGCTCCTGAAGCTCCAATCAAAACATTGAGTGGATGAAAATAGATAGAGGCTAGTACCCCAATCACTCCACTCATAAAATAGATCACTAGATACTCAAAACGTAAAAAATACTCTTCAACAATACGACCCACTAAAATGAGTGAGATGGTATTAAGAGCAACATGCGTAAGTCCACCGTGTAAAAAAAGAGAAAAAAAGATACGCCACCACTCGTTTTTAAGTACCGCATAGGGTGGATAGAGAGCCCCTATCTCTACAAGATCAAGTGGGGGAATATCAATAAGATTGCCACTGTATCCAATACTATAAAGATAGAAAAGTACAATAAGAGCCGATAGAGAGTAGGTGACTCTGTATCGTAAGAACTCCTGCATCTCTACTTAATCACATCGGCAAAGACAACACCATCCATACCCTGAAGGGCAAGCTTGGAGATATCTTTCTCATCGGAGATCAAAACCAATATCTCACTGTCAAAGAGATACTGCGTAGCAATAGGCTGAATGATAAAGCCATTCTCCTCTTTGCAGATCATATAAGTAGCACTCAGCTCATTGGCAAAAATAGCCTCTTTGATTGAACCCACAGGAATCACATAAGGGATTGCATTTGTATGACAATATTGTGCAAGCTCAATGGACTCAACAAGAGGTTCAAGCAAGGCTATGGTATTGCTATCAATACCATTAATATCCTCTGTCGTATAGACTTTGGAAAACTTTTCGCATTCGATCCATGGATGTCCAAAAATTTTCATCTTTTCTCCTTTTGATTGAAATGATTTTAGGCTCTGTTAGCACACTCTAATGAGCAGTAGTAGCGACCTTTTGCAATAATCGCCTCTTTGGTTGTCACAAAAGTGCCACACTCCTCACACTCTACCAATGTATCCTCTTCGATCTTTTTTTCATCTTTACTTTTCAAAGAGGGGAATTTCCCTCCCAAAAGTTTATATGCACCAATCAAGACAATGGCTAAAAAAATTAGTTTTAGTATCATTTTTGACTCTTTATATAGAGATAATTTCGTTGTTGTTTTTGTACTATATCATAATCTAACTGATTTTTGAGACTCTTAACCTCATCAAAAAGACGATTGCCTTTATAAAAAAGATAGCGTGTTTGAGCTGATGCTAGATGGTTGGTAAGCTCTAAAAGCATCTGCGTATTGGTAACAGCTCGCGAGGTGATCAAATCAAAAGGCTCATGTTCCATATCCTCTACTCTTGAAGCGACAACCTCAACATTATTAAGTGATAAAGAGGCGTATTTTAAAAATGAGACACGTTTACGAAGCGGTTCACATAAAACCACCTGAGTATCTTCTAGCACGATTGCCAAAGGCATGGCAGGAAACCCTGCACCACTGCCGACATCTAAGATACTTTTGGGAGTCTCTATAAACGTAATGGGATAGAGAGAGTCTAAAATATTTTTGTGTATGGTCTCAATATCTTTTGCCCCTGTAAGGTTATGGATTTTATTCCACTCGTGCAAAGTTTGGGCAAAGGCTTCAAGTTTGTGAATCTGCGTATCACTTAGGTCAATATCATTGGATTGTAGAAGTTGTTTTAACATTACAGTAGATGTCCCATCGAACTCTTTTTGACAAAGAGGTAATTTTTATTAAAAGGGTTGGCATCAATTTTGATCTCAAGACGCTCAACAATCTCAACCGATTTAAGTGATTTTACTTTACTTGGATTATTGGTAAGGAGCTTAATGGCATTTATCTCAAAATGTTTGAGAATAAACTCAACAATATCATAGGTTCGCTCATCAGCCTCAAATCCCAATTGATGATTGGCTTGAATCGTATCAAGTCCGTTGTCTTGGAGTGCATAAGCATTGACTTTGTTAAAAAGACCAATATTGCGCCCCTCTTGACGGTGATAGATTACCATACCGCCATGCTCATTAATATAATTGAGTGCATACTCCAACTGTTCACCGCAATCGCATTTAAGTGAACCTAGGGCATCACCTGTCAAACACTCTGAGTGAATACGTACGGTAGGTACTTTAGGCAAATTTTCGGTAAATATCACCAAGTGTTCGCGTATATCATTAAGAAGATGCTCTTTAAAGGATTGTATTTTAAAACTACCATACTGTGTTGGTAAGTTTGCTATATTTGATATCTCTACATTTTTCATTTGCGAATTATAGCAAATGATAATAAAATAAAAAGAGGTATGGTGGTAAATAGATTTATAAAATTTGATTAATCTTGAATATTTTAGCTTTATTATTAAATTTTGAGTTTTGATTAAGTGGTGGCGCCAGACGGAATCGAACCGCCGACACAAGGATTTTCAATCCTTTGCTCTACCAACTGAGCTATGGAGCCACTTAGTTGCCTTAAGTAGGTGAGCGAAATTATAGCAAAGTATTCTTAAATAAACATTAAATTGACTTTTTTTCTTCATATTTTTGAATTTTATACCTCTTAAGAGTTGATTTAAAGTGATAAGCTATAATCCTACTTACTTATTATATATTGATTATGAGGAGAGATAATTTTTGAAAAATATAAATATTCTATTTGATTTAGATGGTACGCTGATTGATTCTACCGATGCCATTTTAGAGAGTTTTGGGGTAGCCTACGCAAGTATGCAGTATAATAAACCCCATGATGATCTTATTAAAGCTCAAATTGGACACCCTTTGGATGATATGTTTCGTACACTTGGAGCAAAAGAAGAAGATCTCAATCAATTGGTTTTCAACTATAAAATGCACTACCGTGAAATTAACCAAGCAATGACAACACTCTTACCCCATGCTATCGAAGCGGTAGAGGAGGCAAGTAAGATTGCTAATTTAGCAGTGGTTACTACTAAAACAAGTAAATACTCCATTGAACTGCTCAAACATTTGGGTATCTTTGAGTACTTTGATGCTTTTATCGGTCGAGATGATGTAGAACACCCCAAACCCCATCCCCAGCCCATACTCAAAGCCCTCAAACTGCTTGATAATGACTGCCCCTCATGGATGATTGGAGATACCTGTATGGATATGGAGAGTGCCAAAGCAGCCAACATTAATGCAGTAGGTGTAGAGTGTGGATATATTTCTCGTTATGAACTTGAAAAATGTACAAATTTAATCAAAACGAATGCACTTGAAGCAGTAAGAGCGATAGTTTCATACAATATTTAATATTAATGAGACAAATTAACACTTTAAAAGCACCATTTAAGAATTAGCATATTAGAATACTGTCATACTATAATTGAATTTAGGAGATAGAATGGTAGAAATCAGATGGCACAGTCGTGCGGGTCAGGGTGCTGTAACTGGTGCAAAGAGCCTTGGGGATGTTGTATCTACTACTGGTAAAGAGGTACAAGCATTTGCTCTTTACGGTTCAGCAAAAAGAGGTGCTGCGTTAAGAGCATACAATAGAATTGATGATGAACAGATCTTAAATCATGCAAAATTCATGAATCCTGACTTTGTTTTGGTTATCGATCCAGCATTGGCATTTACGGATAATATTGTTGAGCATGAAGCAGATGATACAAAGTATATCATCACAACTCACTTAAGTAAAGAGGAGCTCATTGCGTCTCTACCAGCTATTCAAGGGAAAGAGGATAGAGTATTTGTTGTAGATTGTGTGCAGATTTCTCTTGATACAATTGGGCGATCCATTCCAAATGCACCAATGCTAGGAGCATTTGTTAAAGTATCGGGTATGTTTGAACTTGATTACTTCCTTGAAAATATGAAGCGTGTACTTGCAAAATTCCCTCAAAAGATTATTGATGGAAACATGGCAGCAATCACACGAGCATACAACGAAGTCAACTAAGAGGAGTAACAATGCAAGATTTAAAATTATTAGCAAACGACAACAGAGGACTAAGCGAACTTGAAAACGGTACAGGTCTTGTTGGTTGGCACGAAGTAACACAAGGAAGTGTTCTTCCATCATTTGATGGTGATGCTACAGGGGTTCAGCACAAAAAATCTGAAGAGAGAACCTACTCAGGGTATAACTCTTATACAGCTACAGTTGCTTCATGGAGAGTAGTGAAGCCAGTATACAACAGAGACGTTTGTATTGACTGTCAAAACTGTTGGGTATGGTGTCCAGATACATCTATCCTTTCACGAGATAAGCAGATGTTAGGAATTGATTACGATCACTGTAAAGGTTGTGCAGTATGTGTTGAGGTTTGTCCTACAAATCCAAAATCACTACTTATGTTTACAGAGCAAACACCGCTTGAAGATGCACTCGGTGAGTGGCCAGAAAAAAAGAAAAAAGAAGATAAATAAAGGACTCTTATATGGAAAAATTTGATTTACAAGAGAGAGAAGTTTGGGATGGTAACTACGCTGCGTCACAAGCGTTGAGACAAGCTCAAGTAGATGTTGTTGCGGCTTACCCAATTACACCTTCAACACCAATTGTTGAAAACTATGGACAATATGTTGCTAATGGTTATGTAGATGGTGAGTTTGTAATGGTTGAATCAGAGCACGCTGCAATGTCTGGTTGTGTAGGTGCAGCAGCATCGGGTGGTCGTGTGGCTACAGCTACATCATCTCAAGGTTTTGCGTTGATGGCAGAGGTTCTTTATCAGGCATCGGGAATGAGACTACCAATCGTTCTTACAGTTGTTAACCGTGCATTAGCTGCTCCACTCAACGTTCGTGGAGACCACTCGGATATGTATCTTGGACGTGATTCTGGTTGGATTCAGCTTGGTGCATTCAATGCTCAAGAGGCGTATGACTTGACTCTCTGTGCCTTTAAAATTGGTGAAAATCACGATGTAAGATTGCCAGTAATGGTACACCAAGATGGATTTATCACATCGCATACTGCTCAAAATGTATACCCTTTAACAGATGAAAAAGCTTACAACTTTGTAGGTGAGTTTAAGCCAGTTGATGATATGTTAGACTTCTCTAGACCTGTAACTTACGGAGCTCAAACAGAAGAAGATTGGCACTTTGAGCACAAAGCTCGACAACACAAGGCTATCTTTGACTCAAGAGCTATCATTGATGACGTACTTGAAGAGTTTGGTAAGCTAAGCGGTAGAGAGTACAAGAGAGTTGAAAGCTACATGATGGAAGATGCTGAAGTAGCAATCGTTGCTCTTGGTACAACCGTTGAAACAGCTATCGTTGCTGCAAAAGAGCTTAGAGAAGAAGAGGGAATCAAAGCAGGTGTTGTTGCACCAAGATGTTTTAGACCTTTCCCATTTGATAAAGTACGTGATGCCTTAGCAAACGTTAAAGCCGTTGCTTGTCTTGACCGATCTGCTCCTGGTGGTGCGATGGGTGCACTCTTCAACGAAGTAAGTGCAGCTATCTACACAACTGATGCTAGACCACTTGTAACAAACTTTATTTATGGTCTTGGTGGTAGAGATTTCTCTATCGAAGAGGCAAAAAGAATCTTCAAAGAGCAAAAAGCACACGTTGATGCTGGTAAGATTACAACAGATATCCAACAGTTCTCAGGACTTAGAGGACCACACCTTGGATTCTTCCAAACAAAAAGGAGCTAAAAGATGGCAGTAACATCGATTAAAAACTTAAAAGAATTCTCAACAGCAAACGATAGATTTGAGGGAGCACACACACTATGTCCAGGTTGTGCTCACTCTATGATCGTTAGAGAGCTTATGAACTGTACAGATGACAACCTTGTACTCTCTACAAACACAGGATGTCTTGAGGTTTCTACTGCGGTATACCCCTTTACATCATGGGATACATCATGGATCCATATCGGGTTTGAAAATGCAGCAACTGCGGCAGCAGGGGCTGAAGCGATGTACAAAGCACGAAAGAAAAAAGGAACACTCAAAGATAACGATGCTCCTGTAAAATTCGTAGCCTTTGGTGGAGACGGTTCTACATTTGATATTGGTTTCCAGTGGCTCTCAGGTGCCGTTGAGAGAGGGCATGACTTTACATACATCTGTCTTGATAATGAAAACTACGCTAACACAGGTGGGCAACGATCATCAGCCACACCTATTGGTGCGACAACAACAACAGCACCAGCGGGTACACACTCATACGGTGAGAAGCAAAAGAAAAAAGATATCGTAGCGATCATGGCAGCTCACGGTGCTCCTTATGTAGCACAATTGGCTCCAAATAAGTGGAAGTCAATGGCTAAAGGTTTCCAAAAAGCTTTGGATACTGAAGGTCCATGTTTTATCAACACTGTATCTCCATGTTGTACAGAGTGGAAGTTTGATCCAAAAGATACCATTGGTATTACTGATTTAGCAACTGATTCACTCATGTTCCCTGTTTATGAGATCATTGATGGTCATGAGCTTAACATTCTCTATAGACCAAAGAATGTAATTACAGTAGAAGAGTACCTTGCAGCTCAAGGGCGATACAAGCACCTCTTCAAGCCAGAGTATAAGCATATTATCACTCAGCTACAAAATGATGTAGATAAAAACTGGGAAATGCTTCAAAGAAGAGAAGAGGCTAGAATTTAATTCTAGCTCTTTACTCGTATTCCCACCTCTTGGTGGGAACATATCTATCTTATGAAACTTTTTAAATTATATTCTTATCTATTAGTTATATCTCTTGTTATCACAGCCCATCATGTAACATCTCTTGCTGATTACACCATCCAATGTGGCTTTGTACTACATAAAGAACATCTATTTTCAGCTACACTATCTACAATTGTTACCGCTATTATGTTCTATTATTATAAAGTACTTGAGAAAAAACTTTTGGATAATTCTAAATAAAACTAATGAGATAGTTAGTAGCGTGGATACAATCCAGTACAAAAATAAAATCACAACCTGCGACTGTTATTCTAATACACCCTTAATCGGTGGACTCTCTCCACCTTAAGATTTTGATGCCTCTTCCTTAACCTCTTGCGAAAGCGTTGCATAATCCTCTAATAAAAACTCAATTGCAAAGTCACATAGGTCGTAGTAGAATGGGTTTTGGCTCATCTCTTTGACCGAGATTAAAAAGGGTGGAACCCAGCTAAGCAGGTGAGCTTGAGCAAACTTAATTTGAGCCTGCTTATCATCTTGAAGGACGAGTTTTTGCATAAATCCTAGCTCAATTGCGATATGATCAGGTACATAGAGATTAGAAGCATCAAGATTGATCTCATAGCCATAATTGACATAAAACTGCATTACAGGGTTTTGAAGTCCTACGAGTATCTCGTTTTTTACATCTTGTACAGCCGATTCGATGGGGTGGTTGTTCATCACAAAGAGATAGTTATACTCTACATTGAGCTCATCAAGTAGCTCTTCATTACTTTTAGAAGCAATATACTCATACGCCTCATCTCCAATAGTCTGAAGTAATTCTGCATTGCCTTTCATATCTTGGAGGAGTTTCGCATCGATCTCACTTGAAAAAATACGTGAAAGAAACGCATAGATATAGGCTCTAATTTTGTTGTCCATTGATTACCTTTTGTTATCAAAAAATTGTTGGTAGTTTAACATATAAAGCTTTAGATTCAAAGTGATTATATTACATTGTTTCATGACTTTTCTATCCAGATCCAAATCATAACCATTAACTCTTGTGAATAAACTCAATAAATTCATCATTAGGCAATCCTTTGGAGAAGAAAAAACCTTGACCACAATAACAATGAAGCTCTTTTAAGATATTTTCTTGTGTCTCATTTTCAATTCCTTCAACAATCAATTCATAATTTAAATTACGTGCTAATTGGATAATACTGTGAACAATTGCTATATCATCTGAATCATCGGGGATACCATCTATAAAGGATTTATCGATTTTGATGATATCAATAGGAAGCTTTTTAAGATAGCCCATAGAGGAGTAGCCTGTACCAAAATCATCAATGGCAACTTTAAAACCAAAGGCTCTAAATTCATTTAGAATTTTGATATTTTGATCTACATTCTCTATCAATGAGTGTTCGGTTAATTCAAGTTCAATACTCTTGGCTGAGACTCCTACTTGGTTAATGATCTCCATAAATCGATCAACAATGCCCTTTTGAGAGAGCTGTTTACTTGAAATATTTATAGAGATACCCTCAATACCAAGTTCTAAATCTTTCCATTGATTCAAATAATAACACGCTTTTTCAAAAACAATTTCACCAATCTCATTGATAAGAGTACTCTCTTCTGCAATGGGTATAAACTCGGCAGGAGAGATGAAGCCTAGTTTTGAATCGGTTAATCGAATCAATACTTCACAACTTTTGGAACTGTGTGAACGTAAATCGTATTTAGGTTGAAAAACAAAATCAAAGCCATCCCTCTTAATCGCTTCTCTTACTGCATTTTCTACACTAATCTTTCTGCATATAATCTCATTGATTTCATGGGTATAAAATTTATATCTATTTTTCCCTTCTTCTTTGGCTCTATACATTGCACTGTCTGCATTTTTCATCAACTCAGATATATTACTGCCATCATCGGGAAAGAGTGAAATACCAATACTCGCAGTAATATGCAGTTGATGGTTGTCAACACTGATGGGTTGTTTTAGCTCTTCAAGTAGATCATGAGCCATAGAAGCAAGCGTTTGAGTATCGTGTATCGTTTCAAACAATATGACAAATTCATCCCCTCCAATCCGTGCAACGGTATCTACTTCTCGAAGGGTATACTGCATTCTTTGACTAACAATTTTTAGGAGTTCATCTCCAACAAGATGTCCTAAGGTATCATTAATGTTTTTGAAACGATCAAGATCTACAAACATAATAGCCAAAAGAGATTTGTCTCTTTTGGCTACATCAATAGCATGAGAAGCGATCTCTTCAAACTTGATTCTATTTGGCAATCCTGTAAGATCATCATGAAAGGCTAAATAGCTTGCCTCTTTTTGGGCAGTAATATCTATACGGATAGCATTGTAACCAATGTGGTGATTATCTTTATCATATTCTGGAGAAATAATAGCATCTACCCAGTACCCTTCACCGCTCTTCTTTCGGTTAAGTACCTCCCCTCTCCAAGTCTTTTTTTGGGTAATGGTACTCCACATCTCTTCAAATACTATTTGGGGCATTTTTTCATGTTTCAGTATCGAATGGGGTTGTCCAAGAAGCTCCTCATAACTATAACCACTTATATCAATAAATGCACGGCTTGCGTAGGTAATTTTACCCTCAAGATCTGTTTTGGATGAGATAACATATTGATCAAGCAGACCTTCTATGGTGTTGAGCTTCTCATCTTTATTATCGGCTACCTCTATCAGCTCATTTTCTCTTTGTCGCATTTTTAAAAATAGATAAAAAAGCACAATACCAAATGCCAAAGCTATCATTGCGATGATGTAGTTTCGCATCATTTTATGCCCCATAAGCTCTTCATCAAGAGGGGTTATCACCTCTAAGACACCACGTTTATCATTAAGTTTCCACTTATTGGCTTCCCACGTTCTATTGGGATGAGCATTATGGCAATCGACACACGATTGATCGCTCATAAAATCAGTGGTTGCTACCCGTAACACCTCTTGACCATCAAGATAGTCTCGTTTAATGTAAATACCTTCATCACTCTCTTGTGTATATCTAATAGCATTTTTTTGAAATTGTGTTAAGTTTCGATCTCTTCGATTGGTAAATGGATATTGACTGTAGAGATTATACTTTATACCCGTTTTTTGACTAAATATTTTACTAAGATCATGAATCGTTGTAGTGGGAAGGGGGAGTATACCATTGATACCTTGGTGATTATAGTCAAAAGTTAAGTTAGTAGCATACTTTTTGACATCATCAACAACACTGTTAACATAATAGGCACGGGTAAGTTTAATCTGTTTTGCAGTATTTTTTGAATGTTTGATAACGGTTTGAATCGTATAGTATTCAGTAATATAAGGAATAAAAAAGAAAAGCACAATAACCACAATTCCAACAGTAGTGAGGATTGAGTTAATGACACTATGACTTTGAAGGGATGATTTTTTTTGTATATTACTCATTTTTACCTATAGTTTGATTTAATGTACATTTTACAAAAAGTAATATAAGTTTATTGTGAAATAGATTAAGAGAGTATCTCAAGTTAAAAATGTGTTTCTTTATTGTACAATTTGTTAGTGTTTTTGTGGCTCCGGATACTGGATTCGAACCAGTGACCAAATGATTAACAGTCATCTACTCTACCGCTGAGCTAATCCGGAACAAAAAAGATAAGATATAAAAGTGGCTCCGGATACTGGATTCGAACCAGTGACCAAATGATTAACAGTCATCTACTCTACCGCTGAGCTAATCCGGAATGTTTATACACCCTTAAGGCTAATTGCTTACAAGGTGGGCAGAATTATATACAAAAAAGCAATCTTTTGTCAAGTACTTTTTGAGATTTTATAAAAAAAGATTGCATTTTTTTCTACTTTGTCTACTTTTTCGCTTTTTATCAACGCTTGAAGCCTTATCTTGCTCTCACTATCAAAGAGAATATCAATATCATCATCACTCAATGGTCGCTTATCGAGAGTATTTAAAATCTCTTCATTGCTGTAGCTTGATGGTGTTGATGTAATATTTTTACGTGATGCTATATATATAGGTAGTGTTTTATCAAAGCGTTGTGAGAGCCTTAAAAGCTCTTCATAGCTAAGTGCCTCTACATCATAAGCAGGAGGACGATCTACTGTGCCAATATCAATACGTACAGGCTCTAATGCAAGTAAAAACTTACTGTATAGCTCTATATCTCTATCGTTTACTCCTTTGACAAAGAGAATCTCAATAATCAACTCCCCCTTATACTCTTTTTTAAATGCCAACATCCCACTTTTAATATCCTCTACATCAATGCCCTTATCAGCACGATCAAGCTTTTTTAGACACTTTTGTGTCACACAATCAAGTGAGAGCTTGACCACATCAATTTTGGACAAAGTTGATCGAACATCTTTATCCATAATGGTACTAGCATTACTCAAAATCAAAACCTCTCGATCCTCTTTAAATGCATTAATGGCATCTACAAGTTGATCTAAATAGGGATAGAGAGTCGGTTCTCCATTGGCTGTGAGTGTAATAAAGTCAATCCCTTTATATCGATGGAGTGCCTCTTTGATCTCAGCAACCACCTTTTCAAGTGCAATCACATCATCATAACGACTCACCACACTACTAGCTTCAAGCTCACAATAGAGACAATCAAAATTACACTGCTTTTTATTGGGGCTCAAATCCACTCCCAAACTCTTACCAAATCGTCTTGAATTTACAGGTCCAAAGATTACATTCATTACTTTAACAAATCCTTTACACTTTTAAGAGGAGATTTATTTTGATCGAGCATCAAATAGACCTCATGAGCAATGGGTGTATAGAGTTTATGCTTTTTTGCAATCATCTCAACGGCACGTGTCGTTCCTACCCCCTCAGCTACCTCACCAAGCTCCTCTAAGATCTCTTCCAAACTCTTGCCCTGTGCCAATCCAAGCCCCACACGGTAATTTCGTGAGAGTGTCGAACTCGCTGTCAAAAAGAGATCCCCTGCCCCACCAAGCGATAAAAAGGTCTTGTTTTTTGCCCCAAAGTACTTACCAAAGCGACTCATCTCCACAAGCCCCCGTGAGATAAGTGCCGCACGAGCATTATTGCCAAGCCCCAATCCATCGCAAACACCCCCCGCAATGGCAATGACATTTTTATACGCTCCTGCTACTTCTGCCCCTACCACATCTCTATCCACATATCCTTTGATAAATGTGGGCAAAGCATCGGCATATTTTTGAGCCAAGCTTTCATTGTCTGAGCTAATCATCAGTGCGGTGGGTAAGGACTCTTGCACTTCTTTGGCAAAAGATGGTCCTGAAATAAAACAGAGCCGTTCATTAGGTACAAACTGACTGTAAATTTCATTTAGAAATGCTCCTGTAGTTGTCTCTATCCCTTTGGCAGCTACCAATATATTTTGGTTATAATCCACAAAGTTTCTCTCCAACCATCCCCGAATCTGTTGTGCAGGAATGGCAATCACCAAATACTCTTGCCTTAATGCCTTATCAAGTGATACAAAGTTCTCAATATCTTTTGGCGTTCGTGAAGTAATCACTACACTGTTTTTGGGATTGGAGCTGTAGGCATGATAGAGTGCCTGCCCCCACTTCCCTGCTCCTATAATAGCTATTTTCATATTTGGACTCCTTGGGATTTTAGTTTTGGATACACTGCTTTAATAAAACTACAAAATTCATTTCCTAATTCATCTAAAATTTCATCTAATGATAAATCAGGAATATAGGCTAAGCTTTTGGCTATTTGTAATCGTTGTTCATTGAGTGTTTTATGGTCTAATCTGAAAATATTAATCGTATATTGAGCTTTAGGATTTTGAGCTACTATCTCACCAGTTGTTAGATAATCAAAATACTCCTTAGGGTTCTCATCTACAGGATTAACAATTTGTTCATACTCCTCTTGAGTTTGAATATACTTATCTTTATAATCTGAACATCGTCCTTTACTATTACACGATACCAATAAATTATTATAGTTTAAAGTCTCTTGTGGGAAAAGATTTCGTGTTTTATAGTGATCAATATTAGAATTTTTTGGATTATCATCTATCTCTTTTTCACAATAGGCACAGAGTAAATTCTGCTCTTCTAATAAAATATACTCTCGTAAATTGGCTCTAATCTTTGCAAGTTCTTGATTGCTCCAAGCATTAGAGACTAAAGGAGTAGCTACTTTAGCTTTTGCTTTGGTAAAAAAGTCAGGTTCACTCTTAGCTATTTGAAACATTCTTTTTCCTAGAAGCTATTTCAAGTTTGAGTAGCTTTAACTCTAAATTGCTTTTACCAAGCATCTCTTCAAGCTCTTGCCAATTTTGATTAAACTCATCACTCTCGAAGCTGTTTTGAGCAATCATCGCCTTAACCTTATCTAGCTTTTGAGCTACAATTGGCACACGTAGATAATCTACTCCCATAACATCGGTCAGTATCTGACTAAACTTTGCCCCATAAGTATGGCTAAAATTATCGACTACTTCAATTTTATCACCCTCTTTAGAGAGCAACCGTATCGACTCACTTTTGGCACTTCCAATAATATGCGGTGAATGCGTAGCAATAATAATTTGACAGTTATTCAACTTTGCAAAATTCTTATAGATTTTAAGCACTCGATTTTGCCAAGAGGGATGGAGAGAGAGTTCAGGTTCATCAATCAAAATGACTTTATCTTTGTAATCTTTAAAATAGAGGTAGAGGACTTTTGAGAGGAGAGTTTTTTCACCTGTGGAAAGTTCTTTCATTTGAAACTCTTCGTTATTCTGATTAATAAACCATACATTATCTTCTTTATCCAAATGGCTATATTGAAAACCTATCTCTAATCCATCAAAAATATTTTGCATATATTTATCAAAATGTGTTTTTACTTCACTTGGACGATAATCCTTTTCTTTTAAAAAATAATAAAATGTTTTTACAAACTCATCAGCTATTTGATTAATATCATCAACACCTGCTTTAAAATAGATATGTTTACTCTTTTTTTCTTCGTTTGAATTATGATCAGGAAAAATTTCACTAGTACGTATTACTTTACTTTTACGATTAATAATATGTCCTCTATCATCTTCATATATCAAATTTGCCTTAGGAGCTTCATGATATTTATATAAATCAAAATTATAAATCAAGTCTAAAATGGCACTTTTCCCACTCCCATTCACCCCTGCCAATACCACAATATCCAAAGGCTTCTCTTCACTATCGACAAAATCAATCTTAAAGTCTCTAAACATCTTATAGCTTTCGATATAGAGTTCTCTTATCTTCATCCTACTTCCTCCCTCACTACTCTTTCAAATCGATCCAAATCTTCATTTTTGCCAATGCAGGCGATGGTATCTCCGCCATTAAGCTCATGATCTATTCCCTCTCCTACAAAGGTAAACTTCTCATGGAGTTCAAGGTCTATAAGACCAATCAACATCACACCGTAATCTTCAAAGATAATATCATTAACCATCTGATTGTCGAGTTTGCTGCCTTTACCAATGGTATACTCTCTAAAGCTAATCTCATTTTTAACCCCCAAAAAGGCATCAAGCAGTTTGGTTGCCACAGGCTTTTTGAGGATACTTTGCAAAGAAAAGGAGCTAACTTCATAGAGATCGATCACATCCGTAGCCCCTGCCAACTCAAACTTACGCGCCGTATGCAGTGAATCGGCAATAACCAAAATAGGAATATCAGGATAGAGATTACGAAGGGATAGGGTCAAAAAAAGATTGAGATGGCTATCATCCATCAATGCTACAATCTTACTCCCCTCCTCTATCATCAACTCTTGAAGCTTCTCATCATCGGTAATATCGATCAATATGCTGTCAATATTACCATCTGCCTTAGACTCTTCATAGCGTCTCTCGTTCATCTCAATAATGGTCACACGGTATTGATCTCTTGGCAGCTCTTTTGATATGAGCTTAGCATCTTTACCATACCCAAAAAGATATATCCTTTTCAACTCTACCTACCCATCTGATTTTGAATGATTATACCATAAAAGTACTATAAGATTTAGCCAAGCATAAGCCTAAACATGATTTAATATTATAATCTATTTTATAACAATAAGGAGATTTTATGAGATTATTAATTTTAACACTTTTTACTTCACTGTTTAGTTATGCACAGAGTTCTTATTATTATGAGTATGGTCAAAGAGTTGATCTTACAAAAGTGAGTAGTAAACGTTGGGCAGATAGCTCAATAGAGTATTATAAAAAATCCAATGGACAAGAGGTGGGTATTAAAACCAAAGAGATTCTTCTTAAGTGTGAAGAGGGCGTTAATTGTAGAGATATTTTGAAAAACTATCATTTTGTCACTATAGAAGCTATCAGTAAGCACATCTTTTTAGTTATGCTTACAAAAGAGCAAAATATCTTCTCACTTGCACAAGAGTTACACAAGAACCAAGCTATAGAGTTTGCTCATCCAAACTTTGTCAAAGAGAGAAAAAGGAGATAAAATGAAAACAAAACTGATAATACTCATGTCTACATTGATTGTTTTACAAGGATGTGGGGGTAGTGGTAGCAGTAATAATATTGAGATACCAACTCAAACACCAACTCAAACACCAACTCAAACACCAACTCAAACACCAACTGAGACACCAACTGAGACACCAACTGAGACACCAACAGAATCTCCAACAGAATCTCCAACACCAACACCAAATCAAAATGTTGCCTCTGATGAGCCATACTATAACTACTCGTGGCATATAGACTCAGCCAATGCACAACAGTATGATAGTTATAATTTTGTAAATAGTGATGCCGATATTGGTGTTACTAAAGCGTGGGAGATCACCAAAGGAAGCGGTGTAAAAGTAGCTGTTATTGATGATGGATTTGATGTCACCCATGAAGATCTAAAAAATAATATTGCCATTGTTTATAATATAGATGAGGATAACAGTGATGTCAGCAATACCAATGCAGACGGATCTGCACTACACGGTAACAGCTGTGCAGGATTTATTGTCTCTCCTATTAATGGTAAGGGAAGTATGGGTATAGCACCAGAAGCGAAGCTTATCGGTGTTAAACTTCTTTCAGGTGAAGATAGTGATACCATTAGAGCATTTGAATACGCTCAAAACCAAGGAGCTAAAGTCATCAGTTGCAGTTGGGGCACCAATAACGTATCTCAAGCCATTGTCGATAAACTTAAAGAGCTCTACGATGCAGGTATCACTGTACTTTTTGCTTCAGGTAATGAAGGGGTCTCATTAGATGTAACAGGTACGAACGATGAATCTGAAGTTGAGTGGGTAATTGGAGTAGGAGCAAGTGGAGAAAACAATGATGTAACAAGCTACTCAAATTATGGAAAAAACATTGAAGTGATCGCTCCTGGTGGTGATACTGATGCATTGGGAATCTTAGGAATTGATGATATGGGAGAGAAGGGTTCAATGAGCCAACTTGATCTTGTCAATAATAACTACGCCTTTATGGATGGAACAAGTTTTGCCACTCCTGTAGCAGCAGGCGTTGTAGCACTGATGTACAGTGTTAATCCAAACCTTAGCGTATCACAGGTCAAATCAATTCTTACATCCACAGCTACAAAAGTAGGTGGCAGTAGTGCCAACTATATCAATGGCTTTGATGAAAAAAGAGCTTTTGGTAAAATTAATGCTTATTTAGCAGTCACTCAAGCTCAACAATAAGCTATAGGTTTAGTAGATTTGAAACATTCAACTCTACTACTCCATAAAAATAAGTGTTCTATCCTCTTATCTCTTTAAAAAATTGTACTAAAAAGAGTTTCTATACTATTTTTTGTTTCAAAAAGTAGCACAAACTCTCTTTAAATGGTTACATTATAATCAATACAAAACTTGTGAATACAATATAAATTAGATATAATTATTATAATAATTTATAAAGGACTATTCGTATGAAACAGAGTTTTGCTGTATTAAATGTAAAGTGTGGTGGTTGTGCCAATTCTCTTAAAAAAGGGCTTATAGATGAGTTTGGCGTAGTGGAGGTTGACCTAAATGTCGTACCAAGAGTGATTTCTCTCGATATTGAAGATAAAGATATCGATAGACTCAAAGCTAAAGTCAAAGCAATGGGCTATCCTTTTGCCTCTGAAGAGATGGGATTTATGGATGAAACGACCACAAAAGCTAAAAGTTTTGTCTCTTGTGCTGTGGGAAAGATAGATTTATAAAATCTTTTATTGAAAATAACTGCTTCATATTGTAACAACTGTGATTATACACACAATAATTATAACTTATTCAAACCATCATAAAAAAAACTTCGATATTCTAATCCTAGTGAAATGCTAAATCGTAATCACTTTTTTAAATCAGAGTCTCTCTCACGAGAGTCTCTAATAAGAATTTAAACTATAAAAAAGGGGAAAAGATGTCAAAAATGGTTGCTCCTGAAAATACTCCTGTGTGGGTAGACGAGAGTAGATGTAAAGCCTGTGATATGTGTGTAGATGTTTGTCCTGCTGGAGTTTTGTCAATGAGAGCAGAGCCAAGCTCAACACTAGGTGCGATGATCGATATTGTTGCACTTGAAGCGTGTATTGGATGTAACGAGTGTGAACTTGCTTGTCCAGATTTCGCTATCTATGTAGCAGAAAAGTCTGAGTATAAGTTTGCAAAACTTACAGATGAGTCAAAAGCTAGAGCGGAAGCTATTATTAATAACAACTACAGATTACCTGAGAATTACGGTAAATAAGGGGAAAGAATGGAATTAAGAGAAATTATTTCTACTGGTAATGATTTAAATGCAATTGCTGCAGTTGATGCAGGATGTGAATTTTTTGGTGGGTATCCAATTACACCATCATCTGAGGTAATGCATACCATTTCTGATTTACTACCAGCAGCAGGTGGTGCAGCGATTCAGATGGAAGATGAGATTGCAGGTATTGCCGCTACTGCGGGTGCTGCAATGGCAGGTGTAAGAGCGATGACAGCAACATCAGGTCCTGGTGTATCACTTAAAGCGGAAAACCTTGGTCTTGCTCAAATGGCAGAGGTTCCTTTAGTACTTGTAAACGTAATGAGAGGTGGTCCATCAACTGGTCTTCCAACTCGTGTATCTCAAGGGGATGTTAGACAAGCTAGAAACCCATCTCACGGAGATTATAGATCAATTACGCTTTGTGCGGGTAACTTGGCTGAGTGTTATACAGAGGTTGTTAGAGCATTTAACTTGGCTGATAGATTTATGCAACCAGTTATTGTACTTACAGATGAGACTATTGGTCACATGCACGGTAAGGCGATGATCCCTACTGTTGAAGAGGTTAAAAAAGGAATCGTACCAAGAAAGACTTTTGATGGTCCTGCTGAAGAGTACTTCCCATATGAGTGTGGTCCAACAGAACCAGCGACTCTTAACCCAATGTTTAAAGGGTATAGATACCACTTTACAGGTCTTCACCATGATAAAAAAGGTTTCCCAACAGAGGAGATCGAAACATGTAGAAAGTTAATCCAGAGACTTGAAGATAAAGTTATGATGCATACTGATGAAATCGAGCTTAACGAAGAGTTTATGATGGATGATTTAACAGGTGAAGAGGGTGAAGTACTTATCATTGCTTATGGTTCGGTATCACTTGCTGCAAAAGAAGCAATCAGACACCTAAGAGCTGATGGTATCAAAGCGGGTCTATTTAGACCAATTACTTTATGGCCAAGCCCTGCTGATACAATCAAGAAGCATACAGATAAGATTAAAAACGTTCTTTGTGTTGAGCTAAACATTAGACAATACACAGAGGAAGTAGAGAGAGTTTCTGGAAGATTAGATATCGAAGGTCTCTATAAAGTAAACGGTAGAGCACTTTCTCCATATGAAATTGTAGAAAAAGTTAAGGAGGTATTCTAAGATGGCATTTAATTACGATAAGTATTTAAGACTAGAGAAGATGCCAACACTATGGTGTTGGGGATGTGGGGATGGTGTAATCCTCAAAGCATTTATTAGAGCTGTTGATAAGATGGGTTGGAGCCAAGATGACGTATGTGTTGTTTCGGGTATTGGATGTTCAGGAAGATTCTCTTCTTATGTAGATTTCAATACAATTCACACAACTCACGGTAGAACCGTAGCCTTTGCTACAGGTGTAAAGCTTGCTAACCCTGATAAGCACGTTATCTGTGTAGGAGGGGACGGTGATGCACTAGCAATTGGTGGTAACCACACCATTCACGGATGTAGAAGAAATATCGATATTAACTTTATCGTTATCAACAACTTCATCTACGGTTTGACTAACTCACAAACTTCTCCAACTACACCTCAGGGTATGTGGACAGTTTCTCAAAAAGCGGGTAATATCGACCCAACATTTGATGCATGTGATTTAGCAATCGCTTCAGGTGCTTCATTTGTAGCACGTGAAAAGATTACAGAGCCAAGAAAACTTGAAAAAATCTTTATCAAAGGTTTCCAACATAGAGGTTTCTCTTTCTTTGATGTTATCTCTAACTGTCACATCAACCTTGGTAGAAAGAACAAAATGGCTTCAGCTATGGAGAACCTTGAGTGGATTGATAACATTACAATGCCAAAAGCAAAGTATGATAAGTTATCTGAAGAAGAGCAACTTAACCTCTTCCCTACAGGTGTATTGAAGCATGATGAGAATGCTAGAGAGTACTGTGATATGTACGAAGATATCAAAGCAGCTCAGCAAGGTAAGCGTGGAGTAATTACTCAAGACGAATTTGAGAAAAAGATTTAAGGAGAACAGAAATGGCACGAACATTAATGAGATTTACAGGCGTTGGTGGACAAGGTGTTCTTCTTGCAGGTGAGATTTTTGCTGCGGCAAAAATTAAGCTTGGTGGTTATGGACTCAAAACAGCGACTTATACATCACAAGTACGTGGTGGACCAACTGTTGTTGATATTACATTGGATGATGAAGAGATCTTCTACCCATATGCAAATGATGGTGAGATTGACTTCATGCTCTCTGTTGCACAGGTAAGTTATGATCTATTCAAAGATGGTGTTACTCCAGGTGGTACTATCGTAATTGACCCTGCGTTGATTACTCCATCAGAAGAAGATAAAAAGACTTGGAATATCGTTGAGATTCCTATTATTACAATTGCCAAAGAGGAAGTAGGTCTTGTACTTACACAATCAGTTGTTGCTCTTTCAATTGCAAATACATATATGAGTGCTATTGAGCCAGAACACCTCAAAGCGGTAATGCTCTCTAAAGTACCTAAAAAAGTACACGAAGCAAACCTCAAAGCGTTTGAGCTTGGTACAAAGTACGCAAAAGAAGCAATGGCATAATTGCTTTTCATTCCCTTTTTGGGAATGAAGCTTTCAAATCTTATTCATTTTTATATCTTTTCCTCTATTTTACAAAAAAGTTTTGTGGCAAACTCTTATAACAGAACCCTTTGATTTTTAATATGATACAATATTTTATATAAACTAAATTCTATTTGACTCTACTCTTCAACTTTTCTTGTTTAAGATTCAATTAGCTAATAAGGTATTGTCAATGATAAGCTCTCAAAAACCCCTATATAAATTTCTATTTCTATTCATCTATATCTTACTGTCTCTATTATGGCTTATAATGCAAGAGAGCATCGAACCTATCGACTGGATTTTTGTTTCTATTACTGTAACAGGACTCTATCTCTTATTAAAGTGGTATGAAAAAACTTATACCTACAATATTGAATCTATGATTTATAATGAGGATCAACGGCACTACCAAAAAGGAATAGTTTTAAACCATGATGAGCATAAAAGAGTCCTATATTCTCTATCAGAACAAGAGTATAGTTTTCGTATGCTTTTTGAAAACTCTGAAATTTCTATATGGAATGAGGATTTTAGAGACGTAATAGAGGCTGTAGAGGAGTTACGCAGCAATGGTATAACCAATATCCATCAATATCTAAGCGATAATATCGATTTAGCTTATGAAATTGTATCTAAAGTAAAAGTAGTCGATGTTAACAGAGCAACACTAAGACTATTTAAAGCTCACTCCAAAGAGCAATTTCTTGCAGATATCGATAGCACCTTTGGAGATAACGCCATTATGGTATTTATCGATGAGCTTACAGCGATATGGGAGGGTAAAAAGTTTTTTAGACAAGAGGCAAACTACAAAACTTTTGAAGGGGATCTAATCCATGGAATAGTGACTTTTCAAATCCCCCAAGATAAAGAGCATTTTGCCACTCTATCTGTAAGTATTATAGATATCACCGCTTTAAAAAAAACCCAAGAAGCCTTAAGAGTCTCAAATGAGAAGTTTGAAAAAGCCTTTAATCAAACACCCCATTTTATCAGTATCAGTGATATAGAGACAGGTGAGATGCTTGATGTTAATCACAAATATGAAGAGGTTTTAGGATATAAAAAAACTGATATTATTGGTAAAAGCACACTTGACCTTAATATCTGGAACTCCAAAAAGGATCGAGATAGGTTTGTCCATACCTTTAAAGATAAAGGTTATCTTGATGGAGATATGTTTAGCGTTAATAAACAAAATGGTCAACCCATCACTGCCAAACTCTATGCTAATACAATTACCATAGGAGAGAAAGATTATCTGTTGGTTGTAGCAAACGACGTGACTCAAAAAGAGCAATATCTAAAAGAGCTAGAACGAAAAAAGAGAGAGCTTGAAACCATTATTCAAGTAGCCCCCTACCCCATTATTATTCATGACAAAAGCGGTAAAATACATATGCTCAACCATGCATGGAGTCACTACTCTGGCTATAAACTTGAAGATTTAGAGACGATAGATAAAGGTATTACGCTGATGTTTGATACTTCAATACAAGAGCTTGTGCGTAAAAATATCGTTGAACGCTATAACTTAACAAGTAGTGGTGAACCAACCCAATACCGTATCAAAACCAAAAGTGGAGAAGAGGCTATTTGGCAATTTACAACAGCTCCTCTTGGCATAGTAGATGGTCAAGAAACAGTTGTTACATCAGCAGTAGATATTACAGAACTCAAACAAAAAGATGATATGCTTATTGCTCAATCACGTCACGCAGCAATGGGAGAGATGATAGGTATGATCGCCCATCAATGGAGACAGCCACTCTCTTCTATCTCAATGGATGCCAATAGTATGCTTTTTGATATTGCTATGAATGAGTTGGATCTTAGTAGAGTAGAAGAGTATGCAAAGAGCATTGCCTATCAAACCCAACATCTCTCAAAAACCATTGATGATTTTAGAAACTTTTTTAAACCCGATAAGCTTCTATTAAGAGTCAATATTGAAAAGACCCTTAATCAAACCCTTACAATAGTGCAAAATAGCCTTAAAAATAATAATATTTCACTCAATATCGCTTATCAGAGTAATGAAGAGGTCAACGCATTTCCTAGAGAACTCATGCAAGTTTTTGTCAATATCATTAATAATGCTAAAGGTTCATTAGTAGTTCGTAAGCCTAAAGACCCTATAATAAATATAAGAGTTTATAGCGATAAAAAGTATCTTAATATTGAAATATGCGACAACGGTGCTGGTATTGACGATGATGTTCTACCCAAAGTGTTTAATCCCTATTTCTCAACCAAAGATACTCAAAGAGGTACAGGAATGGGACTCTATATGAGCCAGATAATTGTACAAAAACATCTTAATGGCAAACTAGAGGTTTATAACAATGAGCAAGGTGCATGTTTTAAAGTTCGATTAATGAAACTATCAAAAGAAAAGGCTTAGTATCAATGCAAAATGAGATAAAAGAGAGTATTCAGACATTAGTAAAAGAGGCTAAAGGAGTCTCTCTTTTATACGTTGAAGATGAAAAGGAGCTGCAAAATAGAATGCTTGCTTTTTTTTCTAAAATTTTTACTCGTATTGATACAGCAGACGATGGTAAAGAGGCTTTGGAAAAATATCAAAAAAACCATTACGATATTATTATCACCGATATTGTAATGCCCAAGATGGATGGTTTAGAGCTAATCAAACATATCCATGCCAAGAATAACAAACAAGAGATTATTATTACTTCAGCCTATAGCGATCTTAGTTATTTGATGGAATCAATTAAATTGGGTATTACGGGATACTTAATTAAACCATTGGATTTTCAAGATATTATTGGAGTTTTAGAGCAATCAATTGATAAAATAAATCTTCGACATGAAAATGAAACCTATAAAAAGAATCTTGAACATATGCTCCAAAAACGAAGTAGCGAGGTGCTTGAGCTAAAGAACCGTCAGATTCTTAACTATGAATATGCCATCAACTCATTTGTCAAGATGATTGAGCGAAGAGATACCTATACAGGTGGTCACAGTGAACGTGTGGCACGCTACTCACGCTTAATTGCCCAAGAGTTGGGTCTAAGTGTTGATGAGTGCGATACCATCTACCAAGCAGGTATTTTACACGATATTGGCAAGATTATTACTCCTGACTCAATTTTGCTTAAACCTGGAAAATTGACTGAAAATGAGTATGCTTTGATTCAAGAGCATGTTGCGGTAGGCTATGAGATCCTTTCAGAAGTCCCTATGTATAAACATCTGGCACATATTGTCCATACTCATCATGAACGCTACGATGGCAGTGGTTACCCAAAAGGATTAAAAGGCAAAGAGATTCCTTTGGCAGCACGCATCATGATACTCGCCGATACCTTTGATGCCATGACAACAAGCCGTATCTACAAAGTACGCAAAAGTGTCTCTGAGGCACTTAAAGAGATTAAAAAACTTAGTGGTATATGGTACGATCCTGATATCATAGAGAGTGCCACTAAAGTATTAAGTCTCGTCGACATCGATAAAGAGATCACTCAAGACCCCAATAATAGTATAGAAGATGAACGTTTTGCCTATTTTTTCAAAGACCCACTAACAGGAGTCTATAATCATAACTATCTTGATTTTATTTTGCACAAAAAAAGAGATGAAAAGAGCTTTTTGTGCTTTCATATCATCTACATAAAAAAGTTTTCTGCCTATAACAAAGAGCATGGCTGGAGTGAAGGAGATATATTTTTAAGCTCTTTTGGAACCTATCTTCTCACTGAGTTTAAAGATTCACAAGTGTTTCGTATCTTTGGTGATGATTTTTTAATACTAAATGAGACACATAAAGAGATCGATATCGAAAAGATCAATGCTTCGCCACTGCTTCAAAAGAACAAACTGCATTGCGAATCTAAACATATTGATCTTCACAAGAGCATCTTTAACAGCTACAGAGATCTGCAAGATAATAAATAGCAATCTTCAATTTTAAATCAGACAAATCTTACCTTTAATTAATCTAACTATGTTATGATATTGTCAAAATTTGACAAAGGTAACGCTATAATGATACTCAAACGCATATTCTCAATGCAAGTTGTGGTGACAATGCTCTTTTTATTTGCTGCAGCCATTGGTGGAGCAACTTTTATTGAGAATGATTACGGTACACAAAGTGCCAAAGCGATAGTATACAATGCCAAATGGTTTGAGATGCTACTGCTTTTTATTACATTAACACTTATCTATAATATCTACAAGTTCAAAATGTACAGACGCACCAAGTGGGCGGCATTGACTTTTCATGTCGCATTTATATTTATATTTGTGGGTGCAGGCATTACACGCTATATTGGATATGAAGGAATCATGAGTATTCGTGAAGGTAAAAGTGCTAATACCATGGTCAGTGATGTAATGTTGCTGCAGATCAATACCAAAGATGCACACTATGAAAAGGTTCTCTACCTTGCATCACACGGTAAAAATCGTTTTAACGATACGCTCAATATTGGAGATCAATCCATTAATATTGAGCTTCTTAGCTACCTACCCAATGCAGGTAAAAAAGTCGTCGATGCCAATGGAAGTGCGGTACTTGATTTGATGATCTCTCACAACAACGGTACAAGCACGATCTTTCTTAAAAAAGGCGATATCTTTGAAGCCAAAAACTTCATCATCGCTTTTGAGAAAGATATCCCAAGAAGCGATAAAAAGATCTTTAAAATCACTCAACACAACGATAGCTTGGTCATGGATAGCCCCTACAATCTCAAAACTCTTGTGATGAGTAACCAAAGCGAATCCAATATTACACAAGGGGATGATATAGCCATCTCCAATCGTATACTCTATCAATTTGATGATGGTGCATTTGTGATTAAAAAGTACCACAAGGACGCTTCCCTTGTCTATGCATCCCAATCGCTTAAACCTCAACCTGGTATGAGCGATATGATACGACTCAAACTCAGCCTTGATGGAGAGTCAAAAGAGGTTGATCTCTTTGGTGTACAAGGGCAAGTGGGAGAGCTAAAAGGAGTAGAATTGGGAGGAAAAAAACTGAGTTTAAGTTATGGTGCAAAAGTGATAGAGTTACCTTTTGCGATTAAACTAGAGGATTTTGTCATGGATCGATACCCTGGCTCCAATACTCCATCATCCTACTCAAGCCATGTAGCCGTTATCGATAAAGAGCAAAAGATCAATATGCCCTATCATATCTATATGAACCATATTTTGGAGTATCGTGGATATAAGTTTTTCCAATCTTCTTATGATCAAGATGAAAAAGGAACCGTACTCTCTGTCAACCACGACCCTGGTACTCTCCCTACTTATATTGGGTATTTTCTGCTGACTTTAGGAATGCTCTGGGTACTCTTTGTCAAAAATGGTCGTTTCCAAACCCTGCTTCGCTCCACAAGAGAGTTGCAAAAAGGAGCACTGGCACTTGTTGCACTCTTTGCTATTGCTATGCATTCACCGCTCCAAGCCGATGAAATTGCCATTAGCAAAGCCCATGCCACCAAATTTGGAGAGTTAGTCGTTCAAGATAATCAAGGGCGAATGAAACCTATCGATACCCTCTCCAAACAGATCATTACCAAAATCACACGCAAAAGCAGCTTTTTTGGGATGGACTCCAATCAGTTGTTACTTGGTATGCTTATCTCACCTACAAGTTTCCAAGATCAACCCATGATCAAAATTGGTCACCCCAAAATTGCCAAAAATCTTGGATTTGATGAAAAGAAAAAGTATCTAAACTTTAGTGATTTCTTTAGTGCGGATATGAAAACCTACAAAATCTACGATGATGTCATGCAAGCCAACCGAAAACGCCCCATTGAGCGAAGTAAATACGATAAAGAGATTATCAAAGTCGATGAACGGGTCAATATCTCCTATATGGTCTTTACAGGATCATTGATTCGTATCTTCCCTATGCCAAACGATAGCAACAATCTATGGCTAGCACCCGTTGATGCCATGCAGAAATTCCCTGCCCAAGATGGTCAAATGGTACAGCTGATGACCCAAAAGTATTTTCAAGGACTTGAAAAAGGGATCAAAGAGGGAGACTACAGTGAGGCAAATGAGGCACTCGATTATATCTCACAATTTCAACAAAAGTTTGGTAAAGAGGTTATACCAAGCCAGACACACGTCAAGTTAGAGATTCTATACAATAATCTCAATATCTTTAGCCGCTTAACCCCTATCTATATTTTGGTAGGGCTTACACTTTTGATGCTTTCACTTGTACATATTCTCAAACCAAGTTTTAATCTAGGTCGCTATACTCGTATTGTCCTCTATATCATTATCTTTGCCTTTATCATTCATACACTAGGGCTCTCCATTCGCTGGTATATCTCGGGGCATGCACCGTGGTCCAATGCCTATGAATCAATGGTCTATATCGCATGGGCTACAGTGCTAGCTGGTTTTGTCTTTATGAAAAATTCGCCTATTACCCTTGCCTCTACGGCTATACTTTCGGGTGTGTTGCTCTTTGTAGCCCATCTTAATTGGCTCGATCCGCAAATTACCACACTGATGCCTGTTCTTAAATCCTACTGGCTGATGATTCATGTTGCGGTTATTACTGCAAGTTATGGCTTTTTGGGGCTTGGAGCACTCTTGGCATTTATTACCTTTATACTCTATATTCTCATCAATGACAATAATGTAGAATCTATCAAACGATCCATCAAAGAGCTTAGTAAAATCAATGAGATGTCGCTTATTGTAGGTCTTATTATGCTTACTATTGGAAACTTCTTGGGGGGTGTATGGGCCAATGAGAGTTGGGGTCGATATTGGGGATGGGATCCCAAAGAGACATGGGCAGCCGTGACGATACTGATCTATGCCGTTGTGATACATTTACGATTTGTACCAAAGATGAACTCACTCTTTATCTATAATGTCGCTTCACTGCTAGCCTATAGCTCGGTTATTATGACCTATTTTGGAGTCAACTTCTATCTATCGGGCTTGCACTCCTACGCTGCGGGTGATCCACTGCCAATTCCCTCTTGGGTAGTGCCATCGATTGGGGTTATTTTAGCTATCATTATTGCAGCATCCTTTAAACGTCACAAAATCAAATAGATCAAAAGATTGGGGCTTCCCAATCTTTTACCACTAATACTCAATCTTCTTTATCAAAAAATTAAGCTCTTCACTCTCTTTAGTCTGCCCCTCATTACTCTCTAAAAGAGAAGGCATCACATCATTAAACGAGATATAACCGTTATCAATCCAAAATTTATTGTCAGGTTGTAACTCTTGTACACTTTTGTTTGGTTCTACAAAGGTAAAGTAGTCATACTTTTGAAAACTACAGATCCAATCTTGTGCTGTAGCGTAGAGCTCTTGAATAAAGGTATTGGTACGATATTTTTCTTCTAACAGTATCTCACTAAAGTAGTAGACCTTATTGGTATCAAAGTTATGAGCAATCCAAGGGGTTTTAAGTGTATCATTTTCATAGCGTAAGGGTAAGCCAATAAGGACACCCACAACACTATCTTGGTCTTTGAGTATCACGGCAATAGAATCTTTTGCAATGGTATATTTTTGAAGATAGACATCCTCAAGCGAATTATTAAACTGATAGAGATAAGAGAAATCTTTTAAGATATCAGTACGTAGATTGCCTATTGTATCAATGTATTCAGTGATAGCATTCTCAACAAGCAAAGATATAGAAAAACGAGACATAGTGACTCCTATGATTATTTGATTTATAGTTTGGAAAAGTTAAATGTGATTAATAATGAATAAACGAAGTGTTTCATATAAAATAATATTAGTAGAAGAATTATATTACTATTTACATTTAATAAGGCTTAAGATGCTTTGTGTTATATTGCTAAAAACCAATATTCAGGAATATTTGACAATCTAATGAGAATTTTTATCTTAAGCTTTTTGCTCTCCTATCATCTCTTCTCATCAACCATCTTTGAGAGGTATCCAAGCTACAGTTATGTCTTCAGTGAGTTTGATATCGATAGCGGCTACATCTTTGATTATGAGTTTCAGCAATTTATCACCAAAAATGAAAAATCCCTCAAAAGATTCTATAAAAACTCACTTCGCAGAGGCTCTCACTACCTCCCTACCTTTAAATACCTACTCATTGACGAGGGTTTGAGTGATCTCTTTATCTACCTATCCATGATCGAATCAGGGCTCAAAAGCAGTGCCCTCTCACCCAAAAAAGCAGCAGGACTTTGGCAATTTATGCCATCAACGGCTAGACACTACTCTCTAACGGTTAATGGCTATATCGATGAACGCTACGACCCCATCTCCTCCACTCAAGCCGCTATCAACTACCTGCAAAAACTCCACAAAGATTTTGGAAAGTGGTACTTAGCCGTCATGGCATACAACTGCGGAGAGGGCAGAGTAGCCAAAGCGATTAAACTAGCTCAAAGTGATGAGTTATCGGTACTGATTGACAATGAGCGTAAATATCTGCCCAAAGAGACAAGAGAGTATATCAAAAAGATTCTACTACTTGCCATGATAGGCGAGAATATCACCTTGGGCTTTGATCAACTAATCCCCTTTGAGAGCAAATACCAAGATATTGTCGAACTCACCCTCCCCCAAGAGAGTAACCTAACCCTACTTGCCCAAAAGCTAGAGATGCCCCTGCGAGAACTACTAGCAATCAATCGCCACATCACCAAACAGACTCTACTTAAAAAAGAGTCCAATATCATCATCCCTAGAGACAAACTCCCACACTACTATCTACGCTACGAGACTGCTATAGCCCAAAAGCAATCCCCAAGAGATCACCTCATCTCCTATGTAGCTGAGGCTAATATCTCTATTGAATCCTTGGTAAAAGAGTATAAAAGCTCTTTAAAAGAGATATTTATAGCCAATAACTTCTCAAAGCTTACCTTAGCCAAAGGCGAAATGGTACTCATTCCTGTGACAAAAGAGATATTTTATCGATTTAGTCAATAGACTTCTCCCCAAACTTTGCTCGTTATGAAGCTCCAGAGAGTGCGGGATTCTCCATCTTGGTCTCTACCAAAAGATATTGCTACGATTAACACCACGGTTAATCACATGGTGAAATCCTGCTAAATCTATGCGTGGTCGTCTTGGTATTTTTGACCTTTTTTTATAGAAGCATAACATAAATTCAGTAAATATTCAACGCCTCGTAATTAGATGGCATTGCCACAAACTATGGATGTAGTGCGTGTGTTTTTAAAAAGTTCTCTGTGAGTAATTGCTCTTGATTTTTAAGCGTTTTGAGTTGATGACGAATCGCTTCATCTTGAAGAAAAAAAGTCATTTTTTGCTCTACATACTCTTTTGCCCCCTCAACCTGTTTGGATTTTTCTATCATCTCATGTTGGAGTTCATCGACTCTTTGTAGAGCTTTTTGCAGTAGTTGGTTATCAAAGTTCAAAATCATCTCCTATTATCTTTTTAATGGTTTGTGTATCAATATCACGATGTATTGAATTATCTCTCTTATCGATTAAGGTAAGCGTTACTTTCTTTTTAAAATACTCTTTGATATAGCAGACCGTTTGATATGAATTTTCATTGCTTCGCAAAAAGACCTCTTTGGGTACTTTTCTGTGGGTTACTATCTCACGCCTGATAGCATACTCAAAGCAGACCTTTGGATGATTATAGAGATAAAATATATCTATTGCATAATCTTTTTTCAAAAGTCGTTCAATATTTTGTACCGCAATATCACTGTTGGCAAAGTTTGAATCGCATATCAAGGAAAAACCTCTTTTGATAGCATAGGAAAAGAGTTCATTAAATCCTCTACTTGATGCTTTTTGAAACAAATCAGAGTTTTGACCATCATATCCAATGGGTCTAAAAAACTCTCGTATTTCATCGGTATCAATATGAAGCAAGTTATTATCAAACTCTTTTAACGATATAGCAAACTCAGTTTTGCCTACACCACTCATACCTGCTGTAAAGACAGCTGAGCTTGTCGGTGTTTTGTAAATACCATGACAATATTGAACCAAAAACGATTGCTTATTTTTGTTGAGATAAGCAATAGAGTCTTTTATCAATTTTTCTTTGTCCATACGGCATTATATCCAATTTTCATACAAATCAAAACAACTTACCATGATGACACAGTAGAACAAAGCATCAACAACACTTTTCCTCATTGCGAAGCTCAAGAGATTGTGAGATAACACCCTCTGGAGCTTCTTGACAAGGAAAAATAGTAGTAATAACGTGCTTATCATTGTCTCTCTTTTTGATTGTTAGATGGATCTTTCTAAAGCTCTTTGATCAGCTCATATATCCCATCGGTTACCTTTGCCATATTATCATAATTGAGTGTATCGGGGGTATCGTTTGGAGTATGATAATTCTCGCTTCGATAAAATGCCGTATCGGTAATCATCACCGCAGGGTAGTCAAACTTCCAGTAGTTGCGATGGTCTGAAAAATCAATCCCTTGAATGATGATAGGAGCATTGATACTATAGACGGGCAGATTAGAAGAGCGTTTAAAAGTATTTTTGACCATGCGAGTATAGGCTATATTGTGCAGTGATAAATTACTCACAATTGATATATAGTTGGCTTTATCGGGATAAAAGAGTTTCATAATAGAGAGTGGATACTTTTGAGACCCCCACTCAGAGCTATAATAGCCTATCATATCCATCACCACCGCTAATTTCACCTTTTTGCCACTGAGTTTGAGCTTTTGGGCATGATGAAAACTCCCCATCTGATGCGTACCAAAAAAGGGAGGCTCCTCTAGGCAATAGGCGACTAATAGCACATTGCTTTTGGGTGGATGCAAAGAGAGCAACCTTGCAAGCTCTATCAAAGCTGCCACCGCCGAAGTGTTATCATTAGCTCCTGTATGCCCTGCGTAGGTATCGTAGTGAGCCCCCACAACGACTACCTCATCTGCTTTGGCTTGCGTACCTTTAAAGGTTGCTACTACATTTTGATACTCGATATACTCTGAATTGGCAAAATCTTCCACCTTATAGTTTGCACCCAAAAAATCACGCACCTTAAAGGGCTCAAACGCTACACTTTGTGTATGTTTACCAAACTCACTATGGATATAGTGTGCGGTTTGATTGAGCTCCTCATAATTTTCATAAGAGCGTTCGGGAAACTTTTCAACAATCTCATAGACATGCTTTTTAAGGTTATCTGCGTTGGCTTGAGTGGGTTTATTAATGTTGCGTTGCTTGTTAAAAGTGGGTTGTAGGACGGTAATAAAGAGCAAAGCAAAGAGTATGAGAATGGTAAGTAATACTGTTTGTGTGTTCATTCAAAGCCTTTCTTTCATAACCTTACACACCATAGAGCGTGAGAGACCTACAAACTGAGCAATTTTTGCTTGTTTATAGCCATCTTTAAGTGCCATCATTATAGCATCATTTCGATTTTGGTTAGTAAAGTGCTCTTAAAGCAATTAGGGCAACCGCAAAAACTGTTGCCCTATAAAATTACTTTTGATTTCTTTTTTCGCCCATCTCTTTACGATTTTTCATCTTGTTTTCAAGCAGTTTTTTAAGCTCTACTCGTTGCTCTGGTGTCAAAATCTTGATAACTTTCTCCATATGTTCAATACGTCTGCTCTGGCGTGCCTGAAACTGTTTGGTAGATTCTGTAAGAAGCATCTCTTTGTTAAGCCCCTCTTTGCTCAGTGCCTTCACAAAAACTTCACCTCTTTTGCCTTGCATTCTATTGGCTTTACGGTAAGCACGTCTAGCATCACGTTGCTCTTTGCGTAGGTCACGTAGGGCAACTCTTTGTTCTTTGCTTAGATCCAAATAGCGAATGGCTCCCATCATAGAGGTGTGATGCCCTCTTTTATTGTACGATCCACGCTTGCCTTTAGTGTTATAGCAATTTTTGCCTACACAGTCAGCTTGATTGAAGTTTGGTTTACTCTCCTGAGCCACTGCATTAAGGCTCAAAAGCGAAGCTAGCGTAACGGAGATTAAAGCGATTTTTTGTAATTTTTTCATTTTTTATCCTTATATGTTGTGATAATCAAATTATATTAGGATTAAACAAACAGTGAGTAACAACGAAGTAAATGGTTGGTAACAAAAGATAAAAGGGAATAAAAAGAAAATATTTTAGGTGAGAGTACCACCCAAAAGCTAGATTATAATCCAGCCTCTGTGATGGCTTCTGCTTGGGCGTGAGCGGTGAGGGGCTCAACCACTTGATTGAGCAATCCATCGTTCATAATCGCATCAAGCGAATAGAGTGTAAGCCCTATTCTATGATCGGTTAGACGATTTTGAGGATAGTTGTAGGTTCGTATCTTTTCAGAACGATCCCCACTTCCTACTTGAAGCTTTCGTTGAGCCGAGGTCTCATCGAGTTGTTCTTTGAGTTGGGCTTCATAAACACGTGCTTTTAAGACTTTCATCGCCTTATCACGGTTTTTGTGCTGCGATTTCTCATCTTGGATAGCTACTACTATACCTGTAGGGATATGCGTAAGTCGAACCGCAGAGTCAGTGGTATTAACCGACTGTCCTCCACATCCACTCGAACGGTAGACATCCATCTTGATCTCGTTGGGCTTGATATTGACCTCAACATCATCTACTTCAGGAATAATCGCTACGGTAATTGCAGAGGTATGTACTCGCCCTTGCGTCTCGGTATCGGGGACACGTTGAACTCGGTGAGTGCCTGCTTCATACTTGAGTTTGGAGTAGACCCCCTCACCCTTGATCTGAGCAATCATCTCTTTGTATCCACCAGCCGTTCCATCAGAAGAGCTTACAATCTCTACCTTCCACCCTTGCGACTCGGCAAAGCGGGTGTAGAGCTTGAATACATCAGCCACAAAGAGAGCACTCTCATCCCCACCTGCACCTGCTCGAAGTTCTAAAAAGATGTTTTTATCATCATTTTTATCTTTGGGGATCATCAATATTTTGATCTCCTCTTCAAGCTCAGGAAGGCGTGGTTCAAGCTCAGAAAGCTCCTCTTTGGCAAGTTCACCAAGCTCTGGGTCACGAAGCAACTCTTTGTTTTCGGCAATTGCCTCATCGATCTCGATATACTCTTGAGCTTTTTCAACAAGTGAAGCGATAGAAGATTGCTCTTTGGTCAGATCGGTCATCTTTTTGATATCACTGGCAATATCAGGTGAACTTAACAGCTCATTGATTTCGTTGTATCTATCAATAAAGGGTTGGAGTTTTTCTTTGAACATAAGTGGTGTTCTTTATAGTGGAGTTTTTTTGTGTGTACTAAAGCTACTTACGCAGCTTCAATACCTTTAACGAGTTTGTTAAGACGACTTACTTTTCTTGAAGCTGTCTCTTTTTTCAAGATTCCCTTGCTTACAAATTTATGGAACTCTTTGTTTGCTACCTTGAATGCTTCAAGTGCTGCCTCTTTGTTGCCAGCTTCTACTGCCTCTTTGATTGATCTTGTGATGTTCTTGATCTTTGTCTTGTAGTATCTGTTTCTCTCTGTTCTAACTGCAGTTTGTACTACTCTCTTTTTAGCTGATTTATTGTTTGCCATAAGCTATTTTCCTTATATAAATGTCATAAATAATTTAAAACTCTAATCATGTTAGAGTCAATTTTAGTGGTGGAATTTTACCTAAAAGTAGATTAAAGATATATTAAAAAGGATAGCTAATGGCTTAATAGAGCTGTTGTGAGTTACTGTAATCTTAATTTGGTACAATATCACCATTAATTATATCAAAAGGATTTTTAGATTATGAAACTCTTTGGTACCGATGGAGTACGAGGCAAAGCAGGGACAAAGGTCTCAGCTCTCAACTCTATGAAGCTTGCAATGGCAACGGGAATCTACTTTAGAAAATATGCCAAAACCAATAAAATATTAGTAGGGAAAGATACCCGAATCAGTGGCTACATGGTAGAGAATGCTATTGTCTCAGGGCTTACAGCTGTAGGCTTTGATGTGATTCAAGTAGGACCCATGCCTACCCCTGCGGTTGCCTTTTTGACTGAATCGATGCGATGCGATGCGGGGATAATGATTAGTGCATCACACAACCCCTACTATGATAATGGAATCAAATTTTTTGACCACCAAGGCAACAAGCTTGACTCTACCACAGAACAAGCCATCGAAGCGATCTTTCAAGATGACGAAGCACTCCAAAATGCTCAAATGGTAGAAAAACAGATTGGAAAATCCAAACGCATTGATGATGTGATAGGACGATACATTGTCCATATCAAAAGCTCCTTTCCCAAAGAGCTCTCACTGACCAATCTACGCATCGTTGTTGATTGTGCCAACGGTGCAGGATACAAAGTAGCACCTACTATCTTTTCAGAACTTGGGGCAGATGTGATCACTGTTGCCAATGAGCCAAGTGGATACAATATTAATGATGGGTGTGGGGCAATGCATCCTGAGTTTGTGGCAAAAGCGGTAGAGAAGTATCGTGCCGATATAGGCATTGCTTTGGATGGAGATGCCGATCGCTTGGTGCTTATTGATGAAAAAGGTGAAATAGTCGATGGCGATAAACTCATGGGGGTTTTGGCACTGCATATGCAGCATCTTGGTCTGCTCTCAAACTCTGCTATGGTTGCCACGGTAATGAGCAATCAAGGACTTGAAGAGTTTTTGGCTGGGCATAACATCAAACTCTACCGCTCCGCTGTAGGGGATAAAAATGTGGTGGAGCTTATGAACCAACACGGACTCAACTTTGGTGGCGAACAGAGTGGTCATATTGTCTTTAGTGATTATGCCAAGACGGGAGATGGTTTGAGTTCAGCTCTGCAGGCTTTAGCCTATCTAGTCAAATCCAAACGCAAAGCCAGTGAGGTATTTAATCCTTATGACTCCTACCCTCAACTGCTTGTAAATCTCTCGATTGAGAATAAAAAAGAGTTTGAAAATATAGAGGGGTATCAAGCGTTGGTTGAGAAGATTCAATCACAAGGTATGCGTCATCTCTTTAGATACTCAGGTACTGAGAATAAAATTAGACTCTTACTAGAGGGTAAGCAAAGAGCAAAATTGGAGAAAATGATGGAAGAGTCTATAGAGTTTTTTAAGAAGGTATTGGACTGATGCGTTATTTAGTAATCTTTTTTTTAGCCCTTTTGGGGACGTTTATGATTGATCAAGCCATCAAAGATATCTTTGTCAATGGCTACTACTGGGACTCTAAGTGTATCTCGTTAGAGCTTCACTACAACAAGGGCGTTGCCTTTTCGATGTTGGCTTCACTTGGAGAGTATGTCAAGTGGTTGCAAATCTCACTGATTTCCATTGTACTCATTTTTGTATTCTATGAGGGGTATATCAAAAAGTTCCCCTTTGCTCTAGGACTTTTGGCAGGTGGAGCGTTTGGAAACATCTATGATCGCTTTCACCACGAAGGAGTTGTCGATTATGTAGCGTGGCACTGTGGCTTTGATTTTGCTATCTTTAACTACGCCGATGTAATGATCGATATCGCCATTGTCTGGATACTAATCGTTTCGTTTATCCAAGAGCGACGACTCAAAAAGCTTGAAGAGAACAAAAAACTTAAATGAGGTACCTACTCCTCATCCTGACCCCGTGGCTACTATACGGGGCGATCTACTCAACCGATATTACCCCCTACTCTGCCCAAAATGACTGCATGGGTATTGAGATACTCGATCAAAAAAAGATCCATCTCAACACCATCAATGGCTACAAGTTTCGTGAAATCTCTGACTTGGCTTACAATAAAAACAAACATATTCTCTATATGGTAAGCGATGAGGGGATTGTATTTACCTTTGATGCCAAGTTTGAGGATAAAATCACAACACTCACCCCTCAAAAAGCAATCAAGCTTGTCAAAAAAGATGGCAAAGATTTTCGCTCGTACCGACGAGATAGCGAAGGAGCAACGCTTGATAACCGTAATCGTCTGCTAATCTCCTTTGAGGGACGACCCAAAGTGGCTCGATTTGGCAAAGATGGAAGACTTCAAACACGCTATAAAATCCCCTATAAGATCTCCAAGATTGACTTTTTGCGTCATAAAAACAAAGGCATTGAGGCTCTTGCCTATCACAAACGATACGGCTTAATCATGGCAACTGAGTACCCCATCAAAAAAGATAACAAAAAAATCCAAACCCTCTACTCCTCCAAAGGTCACGAGTGGAAATTCAAAGCCTCAAGTGCAAAAAACTCTGCCGTAACGGCAATTGAAGTGATGGATGATGGCAATATCTTGGTACTTGAACGTGCCTTTAGTGGGCTTTTTGAGCCTCTAGTCATTACACTTAAAAAGATTTATATAGATAAAAAATGCCACAAAAAACGACTCTGCAAAGATGAACTCTTAGCCACAATGGACAACTCCAAGGGGTGGAGTGTCGATAACTTTGAAGGACTTGCCAAAGTAGATAAAGATCGCTATATCATGATCAGTGATGATGGAGATAACTTTTATCAAGATACTATTTTGCTTTATTTTAGGGTCAAATAATCCCGAATTATGCATTAGGATTACAATAAATAGCGTTTATGCTTGTGCTTAGGGTGTTTGTGAAAAATTTGAGTTTAACCAAAAGGTTAATCGATTATTTTTCGCAAATGCCCTAGGTGCAA
>Ga0193953_1000140_pt1 | contig 40364 bp, 47 predicted proteins | sample BB_4_MG_FD_140325 | JGI IMG/M metagenome (GOLD analysis project Ga0193953, IMG submission 140325) | Microbial mat bacterial communities from the Broadkill River, Lewes, Delaware, United States - BB_4_MG | ecosystem: Environmental > Aquatic > Freshwater > River > Microbial mats | place: USA...
AGTCAAATTCCAACAGGTTATTATGATAGTGCCACCGGAACAGGTTACACTTTAAAAACACAACTTTATACCATTATTAAAGATCATACAGATAATGGATATTCAGGATTATGGACAACCTATCAAACCTCTGATAGAGATATTTATTATGAAAATGATAATACTATTTTAGATATGTACTCTGAAGATCCAAGCGCTGCTGATCCCTATAATTTTACATTTTCAACAGATCAATGTGGAACATATTCAATTGAAGGCGATTGTTATAACAGAGAGCATATAATTCCTCAATCTGTTTTTAACCAAGGTTCACCTATGAGGAATGATGCGCATTTTGTAACACCTACAGATGGAAAAGTAAATGGATACCGATCTAACTTTCCTCATGGCTTAGTTGGTACACAATTCTCTTCTTCTCCTTCTGAAAATGGCTCAAAATGGGGTTCCTCCTCTCTTAGCGGTTATTCAGGAACTGTTTTTGAACCTATTGACGAATTTAAAGGAGATATAGCAAGAATGTATTTTTATTTTGCAACTCGTTATGAAAATGTTTTAACAACTTGGGGAGTATCTTATGATATGTTCAATGGAACCACTGATCAGGTATTTGCAGAACCTTTTTTAACATTATTGATGACATGGCATACAAACGATCCTGTAAGCGTACGTGAAATAGGTAGAAACGATGCTATTTATGCGAGACAAAATAACAGAAATCCGTTTATTGATCATCCAGAATATGTAGCTCAAATTTGGAGCGCTACGGCTGATACACAAGACCCAACAACACCTACAAACTTGACTGCATCAAATATTACAAATACAACAGTAGATTTAACTTGGACAGCATCAACTGATAATGTTGGTGTAACAAGTTATGATATTTATGTAGATGGTTCTTTATTTGATACTTCAGTATCTAATTCTACTACTTTAACAGGTTTAACTATAAATACTAGTTATGCTATAACAGTGTATGCAAAAGATGCATTTGGAAATACTTCAACGGTTAGTAATACAGAAAACATAACAACTTTAAATACAAATACTCCTAGCTCTTGTGGTTCCGAAACTTTTACAAGTTCAAATGCGACAAGTAGCTACACTAATAATAGTTTTACTGGCGATAATGGTGTTAGTTGGAATTATGTTGAATCAAGAAACCAAGAAAGTTTTTCTATTACTGGAACCGGTTTATTACTTAGAAATACTTCAAGTAAATTAACTTCTTCCAGTATTCCTAATGGAATTGGAGAGTTTACATGTGATCTTTTAAAAGGATTTACTGGTGCAGGGAGTAGACAAGTTACATTGTTTATAAATGGTATTTTTATAGAAAACTCTATTGCTTGGGATAATACAACTGTCCAAAAGTTTACTGTCAGTGGAATTAATGTTGCTGGTGATGTTATTGTTGAAATCAGAAATGCAACTGGAAAACAAGTTGTAATTGACAATATTTCTTGGACTTGTTATACAGCCCCTGATTCAGAAGCTCCAAGTACTATTTCAGATGTAGTTGCTAGTAACATAACGAGTACTTCTGCAGATTTAAGTTGGACTGCAGCAACAGATAATATTGGAGTAACTTCTTATGAAATCTTTAAAGATTTTGTATTTTTAGCATCTTCTGCAATAAATTCTTATGCTATTTCTCGGTTAACTGAAAGTACAAGTTACGATTTTACTGTTTATGCAAAAGACGCTGCTGGAAACACTTCTTTAGTCAGTAATACAGAAACTTTTACAACCCTAACAGATTCTTCAGTAGCTTCAGAACTTTTTATCTCTGAATATACTGAGGATGGAAATAATAAAGCTATAGAGATTGCTAATTTTACAGGAAGTTCCGTAGACTTATCTAATTATAGTATTAAAAAGCAAGTTAATGGAAATGGCACATGGGACAATCAATTGAATTTTACATCTTCTGCTCTTGCTAATGGAACTGTATATGTGATTGCAAATGGCAATGCTTCGAGTGCAATTAAAGATGTTTCAAATCAAACTACTTTAAGTGCTCCTATTGATTTTAATGGTGACGACCCAATTGGCTTATTTTTTGGTACAACTTTAATAGATGTTGTTGGTTACACGGGAGATGTGACTTTTGGAGAAAATGTTACCCTAAGAAGAAAATCAACTATTTCATCACCGAATACAACTTATACAGTTAGTGAATGGGATGTATTAACAGGAATACCACTTGACGATTTAGGTTCTCATGCATTAAGTTCTTTATCTGTTCAAGAATTTGTTAAAAATTTATTTAGGGTGTATCCTAATCCAACAAAATCAAATAGTATTACCATTACTGTTACAAATAATGAAACTATAAATGGGGTACAATTCTATAATTTAATAGGACAATTAATTGTAGATTATAAAAACATTGGAGCTATTCAAAATAAAATTGAGATTCAAAATATTCCTTCAGGTTTTTATATAGTAAAAGTATTTAACGATACAACATATTCTACAAAAAGATTGATTGTTGAATAAAACAAAAAAGTAGTTGTCTAAAAAGTCGTATTTGCAAGTAGAACAATGCAATATTTAAATTTTAAGTTGCTGACAAACAGATTATTTCAAAATTAAAATTTTTCGTAATGATGTTTGTTTAAGTAACTCTTTTTAGACAGTCTTTTTAATTAATCTAAGATAGAAACACCATTTAAATCTGTGGTGAGTATTTCACTCATATAATCAAAATAAGGTCTCATTGCTTTAAAACTCGCATCTATTTCATGTAAAAAATTTGGTGCTAAAACTTCATTTTCACTAAAATTACGCACTACAATAAACTGTTTCATTTTAATTAGGTCAATATCTTGATGTTCTTTATCAAAACCTCTTGGTGCTGTTTTTAAAGATTCTCCTTGTAATTTTCCAAAATGCTTAGTAAATGTTTTGTCGTTTATAATTGCTCTAATTTCAGCAGTATCCATTTCAAATTCTTTTCTAATTCGCAATAAATCTTGTTTATTAGGTTGCCAAAATCCACCTGCTACAAAACTTCCTTCAGGACTAATATGCACATAATAACCACCTCTTAATCTTTTAGTTGCTCTAGAAAATGATCCTGAAAAATGTGTTTTATATGGAGTTTTATCTTTAGAAAAACGTACATCTCTATAAATTCTAAAAAACTTAAAAGCATCAATTGAATCGTGCAATTTTAAACGTTCCATTAAGGTTTTATAAAATTCTTTAGTCTTTTTTTGTTCAATTTGAAATTGAGGTTTATTTTCTGTAAACCAATCTCTATTATTATTTTCCTTTAATTTTTTTAAAAAAACGAATGTTGATTTATCTATGGTTGTCATTTATATTTTTTTAGAAATTTCAATGTACAAAAAGAGTTTTCAAAAATCTGAATTCAACCTACTATTTTTTTATTTTATACTTAATTTTTAGTGAGTTTAAAAATGAAATTATTGATAAAGTTCTTACTTCAAAATTGATATATATCATTTTATCAGTTTGCTTTTTTGGGTAACTTTCATAAAGATTTAACAAAAATATGAATAGAGGTATTTTATTTCTAACACTAACTATAATATTGTCAAGCAGTTGTGGGTCGTTTGTTTATATTTCAAAAACAGGCACCACTCCTCCAGCATGGTATTATCCAAATAAGGTAGAAACCGTTAGATATATTTATTTTCCAGATTATGAAATTTATTACGATTTTTCGTTGAACAACTATCTTTATCTCAACAACGGAGATTGGCTAAATACTACTATTTTACCAAAAAGATTTACTGGAATTAATTTACGACGAAGCAAACAGGTTAGAATTACAAATTATTATGGAGACAGTATAAAAAAATACCATTGCGAAACTATTATTAAAAGAAGAAACTCTCATCCGAAACGCTACCAATAATAATGTAGATTAAAATAAAAATTTCAAATTTTATTTAATTTTTTTAATATGAAAATTGAACATTTAGAAGAGCGCATTAATGATTATAAAGATTCTATTAAAACAGTTGTAGAAAAAAAAATATGTTGGCAAACGCAAACCAAAAATTTGCTTATTACTACTCTAAGTAGTATTGTAAAAAAATATAATATTGGGTGGCGTGTTCAAGAGCTTAATTGGATAAATACCAATGAGGCAATAAATATAACATTAGAATCTTTTCCAAATGATTTAATTGAAAGTACAAATAAAATACCTTCTTACCAGTTTATAAAAGGAGGTTCTTTAGTGTTTTCACAATCGTACAATGGAGATGTAGCTATTTTTATTCTATTCCCAATAGTTGAAAATGCTATAGACACACCTAATGAAACACCAATAGAAACTTATGCGCCAGAAACAATTAATGAAAAACTAATTATAGAAAAAGTAGATGAATTCTTAAAGGAAATGATAAATTGGGAAGTTCCTTCATTAAAAAACAAAGTAGGCTTTTAATTGTTTAGCTACTTTTTTTAAATGTAATAAATGTAATTTCCGGACGCATTCCTAACCTGCCAGGATATCCCAACCAACCTAAACCTCGATTTACATATAAATATTGCTGTTTAATCTTATACAAACCTGCCCAATGTTTGTATTTATATTTTATTGGACTCCATTTTTTACTTTTTATAGAAATACCTGCTTGCATACCGTGGGTATGTCCAGAAAGTGTAAGTGCAATATTGGTTTCATCTAATACTTCTTTACTCCAATGTGATGGGTCGTGAGATAGTAATATTTTAAACACCCCTTTAGGTACATTATGTAATGCTTTTTGTAAATCTCCATATTGTTTAAAGGGAGGAAGACCCCAGTTTTCAACACCAACAATTGCAATATTGGTGTTTTTAAATTTAACCAATTCCGATGTATTTAACAATAATTTAAAATCAATTTTCTTAAAAAAATAATGCAATATTTCTTGATTTGTTAATTTAACCTTTTCAGTTTTCCAGGTACTGTAATCACCATAATCGTGATTACCTAATACTGCAAACTTACCTGTAGTTGCTTTTAATTGCTTAAAAACAGTGCTCCAACCTTTTAATTCCCAGGCATAATTGTTTACCAAATCTCCTGTAAAAAAAATAAAGTCGGGTTTTAATTCATTTATTGTAAGAATTGCTCTATCTAAAATATGATATCTAAAATTAAAACTTCCTAGATGAAGATCTGAAATATGAACTATTTTTAATCCTTCTAAATCCTTTTCTAATTTTTTAAATCTTACTACAACTTTATGTGTTTTAAAACGATATAATGCCCTAAAAATACTATAAACTATTATTAAAAAAGGTAAAAACCCAGCAATTAAACCAAGAAATACAACAACAATTAAAGAAACTGTCTCAGATAAATAAGTATTGGTAATATTTAGTATCGTACTAAATATTATAAAAATAAATTTAGGAATTAAAGAAGAAATTACCAATCCATATAACCAAGAAGAAATTAATTGTTTTCTATGAGGATTAAATGCATTTACGTTAATTTTTAAGAAAATTATTGAACTAATTAAAGCAATTGTAAAGAGCCAAAACAATATATAAATTAAAGTTTTAAAAAAAGGGGAAGTAATTAACTTTATAATAGAAAGCAGCCAATAAAAAGCAACAACATCAACAATAAGAATTAATAAACACAGTAAAATTATAATATAAAGTGGATAACTTCGCATACAATTTATGTTTTTTTATTTCTACGTTTATCTTGTATTGCCCAGTAAATTCCTTTTACACCAGCAACCCATTTATCGTACATAAAAATAAGTGTAATTTCTTCAATCGTTTCTAATATACCAACAATAATCATTACATAAAACAACCAGTATATTGGTTCAAAAAACAACAGCCAAAGTATAAAAACACTTTGTACAACAGCAGATAATTTTGCTAAATAGGTATGAAAAGCAGTTGCCTTACCATACTTTACAAAAGCAATTAACATTTGTATAAGATACGGCGAAAATGAAATAATTATTAATACATAATTGGTTTTAATAAAATTAAATTCAAAAATAAAAATACCAATCAAACCAAGCATAAATGTAATTTGATCTCCAAATGAATCTAATTGTGAACCTCTAGAACTTGTAATTTTTAATTTTCTGGCAATAAAACCATCAATAGCATCGGTGCAATAACTAACCAATAAAAACCAAGTAAAAAGGTTTCTTTCATTTAAAATTAATAAAACTATTAATAAAGGAGCCGCTGCAATTCTATAAAATGAAATCCAATCTGCAATATTAAAATTTTTAAAGGTTAGCATTTCTTAATTGTTTACTTAATCACTAATTTTTTATTTTAACATAACACATTTTAAAATGATATTCAACATAAATTTAAAACCTTACATAACAATATAAAATGATAATTATCAAACAATCAATAAAATAAAGTATAAAATATTCGATAGTTAATTATTTTTTTCCGAAATTTAATGTACTTAATGACTTAGAAGTAATGGTATGTTTTTTCAAAATCAAAATATTTTTAATATTCTTTTTGAAGCAATTCCAGAAGGAGTAATTATTGTTGATGAGGCTCAAACTATATTAGCAGCCAATACATCAGCAGAAACAATGTTTGGCTATAATAAAAAAGAACTATCCAATAAAAAATTAGATAGTTTAATTCCTCAAAAATACCATACTAGCCATAAACATCATTTTTCTAATTTTATTAAAAGTAATAACATTAGAAAAACAACACACAGCCCCAATTTAACAGGTGTTAAAAAGAATAATATACAGTTTCCTATTGAAATTGGTTTAAACCCATTTTCTGTAGATAATAATAATTTTGTACTTGCCCTATTAATAGATATCACCGTTCGAAAAAAAAACGAAAAGAAAATCAAATCTTTAAACACACAATTAGAAAAACAAGTAACACAAAAAACTTTAGACCTGAAAAACACTATAAAACAATTAAAACTTCTTAATTCAAACTATAAACAAGAAATAATTAAAAGAGTTGATGCTGAAAATAAAATTAAACTTGCTCTAAAAAAAGAACAAGAACTTAGCAGTCTTAAAACCAAATTTTTAACATTAGTCTCTCATGAGTTTAAAACGCCTTTAAGTGGCATTCTAACTTCAACCATGTTGATTAATAAATATCAACTAAAGCGTGAGCAAAACAGAAGGTCTAAACATATAAAAACTATAGAAAGTAAAGTACATTATCTAAACAATATTTTAAATGACTTTTTATCTGCAGAACGTTTAGATGCTAATCAAGTAAATTACAAAATCACAAAATTTAATTTAAGTAAAGTTATAAATGAAGTTGTTTACAATGCAAACATGTTATTAAAAGGTGGACAAAAAATTGAGGTTCATCAAAACACAGATACCTTTATTTTAGAACAAGATGAAATTATTTTAGAAGTAATTTTATCTAACTTAATCTACAACGCAATAGCATATTCACCAGAAAATACAACCATAGATCTTGAAATAGTTAAGAAAATAAAAAATATTCAATTTATTATTATTGATAAAGGAATTGGAATCCCACTAAACGATCAAAAATATATTTTTAATCGTTATTTCAGAGCTGAAAATGCACTCAATACCCAAGGAACTGGTATTGGTTTAAGCATTGTAAAAGCTCATGTAGAGAATTTAGGCGGAACCATTAGTTTTAAGAGTAAAGAAGGCGAAGGTTCTGTCTTTTCACTTAAACTACCTATAATAATTAAATTATGAAAAAAGTATTATTAATTGAAGACGATACGGTTGTAAGAGAAAACACAGCAGAACTTTTAGAACTTGCAAATTATACAGTAATTACAGCTGATAATGGTAAAACTGGAGTTTCTAAAGCTAAAAAATACCTGCCAGACATAATTATTTGTGATATTATGATGCCAGAATTAAATGGCTATGGAGTACTTCAAATACTTTCTAAGGAAAAATCAACAAAACAAATTCCATTTATTTTTCTATCGGCAAAAATTGAACATGAAGACGTGAGAAAAGGAATGGATTTAGGAGCAGATGATTATATTACCAAACCTTTTGATGAATCTGAAATTTTTAGCGCTATTGAAAGCAGGCTTGCCAAAGTAGCCATATTTAAAGAAAATAGAGATAAACAAAAAATTGAAAATACTACCGAAATTGATTTACACGAAAATGAAATAAAAACAATAGATCAGTTAAAAAGCTATTTTTCAGAAAATGTTGAAGAGTTTATATTTCAACCTAATGAAATTATCTATAATGAAGGTGATAACTCTAATTATGTTTATTTAATTAATACAGGAGTAGTTAAAACTTATAAAATAGACGAACAAGGAAAAGAATTAATAACTTCTATTAATAAAGAAAATGATTTTTTTGGATTTACATCATTTACACATAACATAAATTATAAAGAGTCTGCTTCAGCAATTGAAGTTGTAACTGCATTTAGATTAACAAAAAATGAACTTCAGCAAATGCTAGATAAAAACCATCTTTTAACACTAGAATTAATAGATTACTTATCTGATAATGTCAGCGAAATTAAAGAACATTTATTAGAAATGGCATACAGTTCAGTTAGAAAAAAAACAGCAAGTACTATTTTACAATTCTCAAAAAAAATAAAAAAATCTCCAACAGATAATCCTAAAATCTCAAGAAGTGACTTAGCAAGTATTGCTGGTATTGCAACAGAAACATTTATAAGAACCCTATCCGATTTTAAAAAAGAAGGCATTATTGAAGTAGAAGGAAGAAATATAAAAATTATAAATTTTGATAAATTAAAAAAGATCAATTAAATCAAACATTTATTAGAATTGATAATTATCATTTAGCAGGTTACTTTTCATTAGTAAATTAGGGTATTCATTAAATACTACAAAGATGAAAAATATACTAATACCTACCGATTTTTCAGAAAATTCTTGGAATGCAATTAAATATGCGCTGCGTTTTTTTAAAAAAACTCCTTGTAATTTTTATTTATTACACGTAACACTAATTCCTAATTACGCCGCCGGAGATGTTCCAATTATTCCAACAGCAACCGTACTTGAAAACACTCTTTTAAAACAAGCAAAAAAAGAATTAAAAGAATTGCAAAAAAAAATCCAAGAAAAAGATCCCAATCCAAAACATCACTTTTTTTCAATCTCTAAATATAATTTTTTTATTGATGCTGTTAGAGAAGAAATTAAAGAAAAAAACATAGAACTAATTGTAATGGGAACCAAAGGTGCTTCTGGTTTAGCTGAAGTAATTATTGGAAGCAATACAGGTGATTTAATTACAAAAGTTAAATGTCCCGTTTTAATAATCCCAGAAAAAGCGGTTTTTAAAATTCCTACAGAAATTGCATTCCCAACAGACTATAATATTTTTTATGAACCATCTATTTTAAAAAACATTTCCGAATTTATAAAAATGAACAATGCTGCTATAAGAATTTTACATGTTGCAAAGAAAAATGAAATGTTAACAGAGTTTCAATTGGGGAATAAAGATTATTTAAACGATTATTTTTTAGATGAAAATCATAGTTTTCATAGAATTACTTCTAAAAAAACAGAAAATGGCATACAATGTTTTGTTGAAAGCAGAAATATTGATTTAATTGTAATGGTTGCAAAAAACCTTAACCTTTTTCAACGTATTTTATTTAAACCTACTGTTGAAGAAATTAGTTATCATATAGAAATTCCATTCCTCGTATTGCACGAATAAACACTAGTATTATGGAAAATATATCACTTTTTTTAGCAAAATTTTGGGGTTGGTATTTAATTATCTTTTTCTTTATTTTAAGTTTTAATCCTAAAAGAATTGTACAAATAATTAAAGATCTCGAAGATCAGAAATTTACAATTCTTATTTCATTTTTATCCATAATTATAGGGTTATTAAACATTTTATTTCATAATTTATGGACAGGTAATTACAGATTAATTATTACGCTAATAGGCTGGTTTGCACTGTTAAATGGCTTGGCATTATTTATATTTCCAAAACATACCATATACTGGATAAATTATATGAATATAAAATTTGTACAAGTATTATATATCTTAATATTTTTTATTGGACTTTTCTTATTAAATATGGGATACGGCTTCATTTTATATTAATACAATAATTGATAACAATCATACATATAATTGATGAAAATCATATGATTTTTAAAAACTCCACCCTACTTTTAAAGTAATAAACACAAAAAGTTCTTTGATAGTTAAATTAAACTTTTTTTTAAAAAATTAAGGTTTTAAGAGAGCGTTTAAAGGTTATAATTTTAGTATTGTTTGTAAAACAATCAGTTTTAAAGTTGTTTAGATGGATAGTTCACACTTAAAATCTTATAAAGGAAACAGGAAGTTTAAACTTCCTGTTTCTTATAAAAATAAAGAGTTTTAGTAATTTTTAATTAGTAGATTTTAAATTGGTTAATTAAAAAATCAATTTTATAAATTGTTAGAAAGTTAAATACCTAAACTCTTTTAGAAGAAGTTGTCTAAAAAATTTAAGTAGTTATTTGGCAGTAGAAGAAATCTAATTGTAAAAAATTAGGTCGATTTATTGTTACTAGAAATAGAAATTTTTACGCAACTTCTTCTTCTAATATTAAAATGAATTAGAAAAAACATCTAACTAACCACTTTTAAGTTTATTAAAGGGTTTAAAAATACAATTTAATTGCATTTCTTTGGGTTAATTTTGGTATAAAATATATTCAAGATAGCAGCTTAGATAGTAGCATTAAACTCTTTAAAAGGAAACAGGGAATGTAAAAAATTCCCTGTTTCTTATTTTAATTTAAAATATGAAATATGAAAATTAGTATACAATTTGAAAAAATGCCAACAAACCAATCTATTGAAGCTCTGGCAATAAAAAAACTTCAAAAACTTTACAATAAATTTGATTGGATTATTACTGCGAAAACATTCTATAAGTTAGAAAAAGATCCAAAAGGAAAAGGGAAAATATGCCGAATAGAATTAAGTCTTCCTGGACCAAAAATAGTTGCTTTTTCTAACGAAGAAACTTTTGAAGAGGCTACAGATGAAACTATTCGAGATTTAAAAATACAGTTAAAAAAAAGAAAAGGAGAAATGAAACCCTTTGCTTAAGAATGAAGCTCATCTATTTTTAAATTTACATTCGCTTTTTTGAATAAATTAATGACTTGAGAATCATCAACCTGTTTAAACTCTTCAAAAAATTGACCAACAGCCTGAAAACTTCTAGGTTCTAACAAACAAATAGTCGCATCTACAGCAGGTAAGGCTTTTATCTTTTTTAATGCTGAAGGAGGAGCTACTGGAAGAGCTACAATTATTTTTATAGGCGCTACAATTTTAATTAATTCTATACTCGCTATTAGGGTATTTCCAGTCGCAACACCATCATCTACTATAATTACTGTTTTATTTCTAAAATTAATTGGCTTTTTAGAACCATAAAATAATTGCTGCCTTTGTTTTAAAATACCTCTTATTTTTTTAATCTCATTATTAATATACTTGTTTGAAACTCCTGACACAGCTTCACTTATAATATAACTATCTAATGTTACCGCTCCTATTGCGAACTCCTTATTAAAAGGATGTCCAATTTTCTTCGAAAGCACAATCTCTAATGGAAGGTTTAATTTTTTACAAATTTGATATCCTACCGGAACACCACCTCTAGGAATTGCTACAATTACTGTATCTTTTTTATTACTATAATTTACCAACTTATTAGCCAATAAAATACCTGCTTCCTCTCTACTTTTAAACATCACATATATTTATTAAACCAATCTACAGAAAGTTTGGCTACAATTTCTAACTTACCATGTTCTTGAAATAAATGAGATGCTCCTTCAATAATTTTAAGTTCACAGATACCTGTAATTTTAGCTTTTGCAAGTTTATTTAATTCAATTACCGCTTTATCTTTCTCTCCAACTAATAACAAAGTTGGAACTTTAACCTTGTTTAGTATGTCTATTGAAAGATCTGGTCTTCCTCCTCTTGAAACAATTGCTTTAATATATTTATTAGACATACTTGCTGCTGTTAAAGCAGAAGCCGCACCTGTGCTCGCTCCAAAATAACCAATACTTAAATGTTTAGTTTCTTTATTACTACGCACCCATTTCGTAACCATGGCTAATCTATTTGAAAGTAACTTAATATTAAATCTGTTTTCGTAAATAAGATCTTCTTCAGTTGTTAAAAGATCGAAAAGCAGACTAGAAAAACCCATATTTAATAGCACCCCTGCAACATAATTATTTCTTATACTTAACCTACTGCTTCCGCTTCCATGAGAAAAAATAATAATTCCTTTACAATTGTCAGCTAAACGTAAATTCCCTTTTAATCTAACAGAATCAACATTTAAATCTATTTCCTTATACATTCCTTTTACTGCATTCATTTTAAACGTTTTAGAACATAAAATCATGATACACTATCGATTTTAAATCTTTTGGTAATTCACTTCTAATGTCTTCCAATTCGCCTAAAGAAATAAACTTACGCAATAGAATAAAAGTAGTGTGTATGTAGTTTTCTGCTAGTTCATCATTTTCAAAATCATGAAAAGCAGTTACTCCATTAAAATCTCTAACTAAATCAATAAATTCTTCAATATTTTTTACTTTATTTTTCTTATGACTAGACCATCCATTTACATAAACTGCCTTTAAAAACATTGGAAACTGCGCCATTAATTGCAACGATTCTTGTATTGAAATAATTTCACGCAAACCGTGCAAAATAGATGTTAAAATTCTACCTGCTTTATCGGTATCATTTTTAAGGTTTAATTCTCTTGTATATTCATTTAGAAATGAAGTTGCTTCTGCTGCAAAATGATTGAAATTTAGTGACATACTATTATTTTTAAGTTAAAATTGATAAACATCCCATTTCATATCGTGTTTTTGAACTGCAACAATTCTTGGTGCAATAAATTTAGAATGAAATGCTGGAGGCACTTTAGATTTTCTTTTTTGTAAATTATATTTAAAAGGGTTTTCTAAATATCGTACTTTTTCACCCATCGTATTAATTACAAATTCTTCAATATTAGAAGAAATTATATCTTTATTTAAAAGCTTATTAAAACCAATAACTTCTTTAGATGGAGCTATAATTAGTGCATGCCCGTTTTTAAAATTAGTAGCATTTAAAAATTGTGGTGTTATAACTACTGTACCTGTTTTATCTATGTAACCATAATAATAAATTTCATCTATTCGCTTTTTAATTAAGCATCTATTATTTTTAAATACTGGATAAGAACTTAAATTGCCTAGATTATTTGTTACTACCAAATCACTTCTATAATCAATTACCAACTCACCTTGTTTATTTATAAAACCCCACTGATTGTTTTTTTGCACTGCGGCTAAATCTTCTTGAAATGGATAAATCTCATCAACATCACTTAATATTTGCGCAATACTTAAAGTGGTTATTTGAAGGAAAAAAAATATAATTAGTAAATTTTTCATGATGTTTTATGTATTTATTTCCTATAAAGCTATATATAGCATTAAGTTTTTAAAATGATCTTGCTCAATTTTTAAAAAAAATGCACAAAATTTAATGCACAAAATAGAGCGTCTTAATTTCTAGACTTGATGAATATCATTTAAGAACTGCGTACACTAACGTAATTTAGAGACCTATAATTAAAATCGTATGTCTAACAATTTAAATTTTCACAATATAAATTATACTAGTAATGTAAAAGAATTAGAATTTAAAGTAGAATTTTGGATTTCAGATTTAACTTTTTTTAAAACTGAAATTGAATTTTTAAAAAAAATTTTGAACACTTATCCTTTTATATCAAATACTAGAAACTTATTTGAAAACATTCAAATATTTAATACTAATCTAGATAATTTTGAATCTAAAAGATTGCTTATTTTAAACAAATTATCCACAGTAAAACAGCAACTTTCAAAAAACAACAAAGAGGGTTTTCAAAAAAAACATAGCCAATTTATAAATGAATTTAACAATTTAGAAGACGAAATACTAACTTTTATAGAAACCTATAAAAGTTTAAAAAAAAATATCTATAACTATGTTTACACCTTATCACCTTCATAGTTTATTAAAAATCAACACAGTTAACCTAAAATGATGTACATCATTTTAAACTCACTAAATAGTTCTTAATTTTAAGTAATAAATTAAAAAAACTGTAAAATGAATACAAAAAATAAAAAAGAAAAACGTGGTAGTTCTAGTAATAAAAAAACTGAAGAATTACATATGGCTTCTAAGACTTGGCTTTCTGAAATTGATTTTATTAGTTATGAAATTCAATTTTTGAAGAATTTACTTGGCACAAAATATATTGATTGCTTAGAGGTTGGTTTGTATGAACGAATTAAAGAAGTTACTAAAGAAATATTTGATAAAAAGAATGATTGCGTAAGTCTTAAAGAACTTATAATAAATCATGAAACTAAAATTTCTGATTTAATTGAACAAGATAAAGATGGTGATAAAAACTTTTTAGAAGCACATACAAAACTAGCTTTAAAAATAAACAAGTTTATAAGTAGTTATAAATATTTAAAAATGCAAGTTTTTGAAATAGTAGAAAATACTTTAGAAAAAAAAAGACAAAAGAAGTTAAACTAAAACAAAGCTATTCTTTATAAACTGGTAAAGAAAATATAAATTCGCTACCTTTACCAAGGGTGCTTTTAACCGAAATTTGACCTCCATTTTTTTCAATAAAATCTTTACAAAGTATCAGTCCAAGACCAGATCCTTGCTCATTTGCTGTACCAATAGAACAATTTTTATTTTCAATATTAAATAAATTTTCAATAGAATCAGCAGACATACCAACTCCATTATCTTTAATAGAAATAGTAATAAAATTATTTTTAACACTTGAACTTATATGAATTTCGCCTTCTGGATTGGTAAATTTAATTGCGTTAGATAATAAATTTCTAAGAATTGTATTTAACATATTTACGTCAGCGTTTACATACAAAAAATGATATACATTGTTATAAATACTAATCTCTTTATTAATTGCCTGAATTTCAACCAAAGAAATAACATCTGAAACTTGTTTTACCAATTCTATTTTAACTGGGTTAAATTTTATAGTTCCCGATTGTGAATTTGCCCAAATCAATAGATTGTTTAATAAATCTGAGGCTTTGGTTGTTGAGCCTTTAATAATTTTTAAAAATTTAAGACGTTTTTCTTCATCATAACTTGCAATGTTTTCTATCAATAATTCTGTAAAACCTTTAATTGAATTAAACGGATTTTTTAAATCGTGAGCAATAATTGAGAAAAATTTATCTTTAGTACTGTTTAATAGTTTTAAATTATCTGTTTGAAGCTTAATTTCCTCGTTCATTCTTCGAATTTGATAATTTTTAAATTCTAACAAATTATAAGCTTTCTTTTTTGATGTTTGCTGGTAAATTAAAAGCACTACAAAAAAACCAAAAATTGAGATTGCAATTACTAAAAAATACATTATTTTCTTTTCATTCTCGTTTTTTAATGAAAGTTGATTAATCTTAAAATTAGATTCTTCTAATTTATTTAAAGCGTTAAACAATAGTACTTTTTTTCTTTTATTCGTTTTTAAAATAGTGTCATTTATTATAGTATATTGTTTTAGAGCATCTAATGCTTTTAACTTATTACCACTTTTTTCATACGCAAAAGACAAGTGCTTTAAATCATCTTTTTTAATATCTAACAAGCCTAGTTTATTAGATATTTCAAGGCTTTTATTTCCGTAAAATATAGCCTTCCCAAAATTTCCAACGCTATTTTCTAAATCAGAAAGGTTTGAATAAATTAATGCTTTTAAATCTTCACTATTATTTAATTCGGTTATTTTTTCTAGAGCTTTATTAAAATAAATATTAGCATCGTTATAGTTATTTAAGTTCATATAATAATCTCCAATATTATTATAATTTAAAGCAATACCTTCAGTATCTTTTATAAACTCCTGCAGTTTAATAGATTCAAAATAAAAATCTACACCACTAGAAGTATTATCTGAATCTGTTATAGCATTTGCTAAATTTGTATAGGTTGATGAAATACCTAGCGTATCTTTCAACTTTATATAGATATTTAAGGCATCATTATAATATTTTTTGGCAAAATCATAATTTTCATTTTCATAATATAAGTTACCTATATCTGTATAATTATAAGCTACACCTGCTTTGTCTTTTAATTTACGACAAAGTATTAACGATTTAAAATAATAATCAATTGCTTTATCTCCTTCTGTTAAAACCGCATAATTATAGCCAATTAAATTTTTAATTTGAGCTACCGTTTTCATTTTATTTAACGATTCATATAATACAAGAGCATTGTTAAAGTATTCAATGGCGCTATTATATTTATATGTTTCTTGGTAGTAGATAGCAATATTAAACAAACACTCAGCTATTTGAGATTCAGAGTCAATACTCTTAGCTAATTCTAAAGCATTGTTATAAAAGTAATATGATGAATCTATTGTTTCTGAATGATGATATGCTTTTGCAATTTCAATAATTTCTGCAATACGAGTAGTGTCTATTTTTTTGTGTTTGGGGTTTTCATAAATATCTTTAGTATTACTCAAAAAAACAGAAGCACTGCTTTTAAAAGTAACTATAAATAGAATTAAAAAAGCACTGTTTTTTATCATTTATTGAGGTGATAACTGAAATTTAGTCTAACTAATTATTTATTTTATCAAACAAATTTAATCTATTTTTTTTAATTACGGATATAAACCTAAAGTGTTAATCTGCTAATAGTCTTAAATTTATATCCAAAACATTTTCTGAAAAATAAGTATCTAAAAAATCTTTTGTTAAATATTCGTTACCATTTAGTTTTAAATCATTATAAAATGTTCTTAAATTTAATTTTTTAAATGCTTCTAACATCGGTTTTGATAACGGTTTATAGGTATAATGCCAAGGCTCATATTTAAAACCTTTTCTTTCTGAGTTTTTAGTATACACCAAATAAAAGCCAAAAGATTCAGCATTTTTATCCATCCATTTTTTTAGTTGAAAATATGGGCCATTCTCTACATAATTAATTTCATTTAATAAACTATTAGGAGCTTTAACTGAGGCATCAATAATATCAATATCTGTTCCCCAATGATGTCTTGAAGAACCAGGAAGCGTGGAATATTCAACTATCTTTTGTAATGCTGTATTTGGCTCTAAACCCTGTGAGATATATAAATTGTATTTTCTGTTCCAAATAAGTTTTTGACGATCAAAACTTCTGTAACCAGAAACAATCTTAATAGAAATTCCTTCTTTTAAAGCCGCTTTCTTCATTTCTTCAAAAGCTTCAAACACCTGTTTTTGCAATTTAATAGATGTGCCTACCAATGTTAAATCTCCTCTTCCTGTTAATGCTTTTTTACTAAAATTATTTTGAGAAGAACCTACAAAACTTAATGTTAAAAAAAAACAATATAAAATATATCTTAGCATACTTATTTTAAGTATTTATACATTACAAAATGATCCCCAATTAACGGAATATTAAATTTTTCTTCAAAAGTTCTAAACCCTTGCTTTTTATAAAAATCGACTGCAATTATGCGTGCATTACACCATAAACAATCAACATTTAAAGAATTTAAAATTTTCTCGGCTTCCATAATTAACAGTTTTCCTATTCCAAAACCTTGATATTGCTCTAAAGTGGCCATCCCTCTTAATTGGTATTGCGTACCTTTAAAATGGTTGTTTTTTACATTCATAAAACTTGAAATAGCTATTAATTCTCCTTTATTAAAAGCGCCAAGATGGAAGGTGTCTGTGTCTAAATCTCCATTAAATTTATAAGGTAAATCTATATTTTTCCTTAAAACTTCTAATCTAACAGCATAGGTTTCTTCTGCGCTAATATTTTTAATTTCGATCATTTTAATTTGTACTAAAAATCGTTGATATGCTAACTTTCCTAACTAAATTTAAGTTTTAAAACTAATTACCTAAGAAAGCTAATTTACTATTTAAATAGAGATTATTAAAATTTAATACTATCTAATAAACTATAAAAAAGAATCATTTAAAATTATAATTTATTCAATCAATTGAAAATGAAGTCCATAAACAAAAAGGTTTTTACTAAATATATGGAGTGTTTTTTTATAAATTAAAGAACTTTAAAAGGTTAGATCTTACAAGTCAAAAATATTTTAAATTTCTTAAAAAAACGTTTGCTAAAGTTAAAAAGGATTGTATATTTGCCTCACCAATTGCGAGAGTAGCTCAGTTGGTAGAGCTTCAGCCTTCCAAGCTGACTGTCGCCGGTTCGAGCCCGGTCTCTCGCTCAAAAAAAAGCCAAACATTTGTTTGGCTTTTTTATTTTAAACGATTTCCAAAAAGTAACAATAATACAATTGGTACTCCTAAAATTAAAACCGTAAAAGTACTTCTAAAGAACACTTCTGGATACACTAACAATGTTAGTGCAAAACCACCAATTGCTCCACCTAAATGTGCTGTATGTCCTATATTTCCTAGCTTTTTTTTCATTCCATAAATAGAATAAAGAATATAACCAATTCCAAAAATATAACCTGGAATAGGTATTGGCAATGGAAAAATCATTAAATTCATTGTTGGATTCAATAAAATAGAGCTGTAAATTATGCCTGCAACTGCTCCAGAAGCACCAACTGCACTATAATACAATTCATTTTTATGAAATGCTAGTGTTAACAGACTCCCTGCAATTAAACTTCCAAAATAAATTATTAAAAACTTAACTACTCCAAGTCCTATAATAATTGGTGCAAAAAAGTATAAAACATACATATTCAAAATTAAATGCAAATAATCTACATGCAAGAATCCAGAGGTTAACATCCTAATTTTTTCACCTCTGTTAATAGCTCCAATCTGAAATTTATACTTATCAAAAAACAAACGATCACTAAAACCTTTTATAGAGGCAATTACATTAACAATTATAAGAATCAACAGTATTTTATCAATATTCATTTTAATATTTTTTATAGGATTGCACGAATGTATAAAAAATTGATGATATTGAATTAATTGTTTATTAAGAAACAAAAATTAAATACGATATTTGCATCACTTAATATGAATTTACTTATTTACATACTCGTTTACCCAATAATTTGGCTACTTTCTAATTTACCATTTAGAATCTTATATATTATTTCTGATGGAATTTATTTATTAGTATATTATATAATTGGTTACAGAAAAAATGTAGTTTTTAATAATTTAAAACTATCATTTCCTGAAAAGACCGATAAAGAACTTGTGCAAATTAGCAAAAAGTTTTACAAACATTTTATTGATGTTTTTATTGAAATGATAAAATCTTTTACCGTTTCTAAGGAAGCAATTTATAAAAGATACAAATACCCTAATATTGATTTTTTTACAGAATTGTATAAAGATGGAAAAAGTGTAGTTTTAGTTGGTTCACATTATGCAAATTGGGAGTGGATAATGAGCGTAGATTCTTTTGTTTCATATAAAGGATATGCTGCCTATACTAGAGTAAACAATAAGTATTTTAACAAAAAAATATTAACATCTAGAACTAAATTTGGAACTTCATTAGTACAAACTTCTAAAATTATTGCTGAAATTAAAAACAATCAAAAAAACAACATACAAGCTATGTATGGCTTACTTAGTGATCAATCTCCGCAATTAAAAAAGACCTTTTATTGGAGCGAGTTTTTAGGTGTTAAAGTTCCCATTCATACAGGAGCAGAAATGCTTGCAAAAAGATATGATTTAAATATGGTATTTATGGATGTAAAAAAAGTAAAACGAGGTTATTATGAAACCACTTTTAGCTTAATTACAAATAATGCTACTAAATTTGAAGATTACCAGTTAACCGATATTTTTTTAGAAAAAGTTGAAAAACAAATTAGAACTAAGCCAGAATTTTATTTTTGGACACATAAACGCTTTAAACACAAAAATAAAGCACCAAAATAAATAATTTACAGCACTCTCTTTTATTTTTTTAAGTACTTTTGAAAGTATTAAATACGTTTTAATTAGCACCAATTAAATTATGAGTAAAAAATTTAAATATGAAGCAAATGCTTCAAGATATAGTGAAATGAACTACAGAAGAACTGGTAATAGCGGCTTATTATTACCAGAATTATCTCTTGGATTATGGCATAACTTTGGAAAAAATGACGATTTTAATAATGCAAGAAATTTACTAAAATGTGCTTTTGATAATGGCATAACACATTTTGATTTAGCAAATAATTACGGACCACCTTACGGTTCGGCTGAAACAACTTTTGGCAAAATATTAAAAAAAGATTTCAAAAAATATAGAGACGAATTAATAATTTCATCTAAAGCTGGTTATGACATGTGGGACGGACCGTATGGCGATTTTGGTTCTAAAAAATACCTAACTGCTAGTTTAGATCAAAGTTTAAAACGTATGGGATTAGATTATGTAGATATTTTTTACCACCATCGTCCAGATTATGAAACACCATTAGAAGAAACTATGGGAACACTTGATTTAATGGTGAAACAAGGTAAAGCGTTGTATGTAGGTATCTCTAACTATCAACCTGAAAGAGCAGCTGAGGCTTTTAAAATTTTAAAAGAATTAGGAACTCCTTGTTTAATTCATCAACCAAGATATAATATGTTAGACCGTTGGGTTGAAGACGGATTGTTAGATTTAATTGAAAAAGAAGGTGTTGGTGCAATTGCTTTTTCTCCTTTAGCACAAGGAATGCTTACCGATAAGTATTTAAATGGGTTCCCTGAAGATTCCAGAGCCGTAAAAGACGGACGGTATTTAAAAACAGATCAAGTAGAACAGCAACTTTCAAAAATTAAGCAATTAAATGAAATTGCTAAAACCAGAAATCAAAGTTTGGCACAAATGGCTATTTCTTGGATTTTAAAAGATGATAGAATTACATCTGTATTAATTGGGGCAAGTAAAACCGAACAAATTTTAGATAGTTTAAAGGCTATTAAAAACACTACTTTCTCAAAAGAAGAAATTAAAAAAATTTCAGAATAACATCTATAAAACACTAAAAAAAGCGGCAAAATTGCCGCTTTTTTTAAACTGTATTCTTAAAATTATTTAAATTCTAATATTGTCTTTTTAATAATGGCAATACATTCTAATAATTGCGCTTTAGTCATAACTAACGGTGGTGCAAAACGAATAATATTTCCGTGCGTTGGTTTTGCCAACAAACCATTATCTCTTAATTTAATACAAATATCCCAGGCTGTTGAACTATCTTCGGTATCATTTATTAAAATTGCATTTAACAAACCTTTTCCACGAACTCCTTTTACCAAACTACTTGAATCAACAATTTTTTGCATTTCGCTTCTAAAAAGCTCTCCTAAAACAGCTGCATTTTCAGCAAGCTTCTCATCCTTAACCACTTCTAATGCTGCAATTGCAACACCGCAAGCTAAAGGATTTCCTCCAAAAGTAGAACCATGTTGTCCTGGTTTAATAACATTCATAATTTCATTATTTGCAAAAACAGCAGAAACTGGGTAAACACCTCCACTTAGAGCTTTTCCTAAAATTAAAATATCTGGCTTAACTTCTGGTTCACCCGAACAATCTTTGTTTTCACAAGTACAATTTCCACAAGTTGCTAATAAACGTCCAGTTCTTGCAACTCCTGTTTGAACTTCATCTGCAATAAAAAGTACATCATACTTTTTACACAAATCTTTTGCTTTTGCTAAATATCCTTCAGAAGGCACATAAACTCCAGCTTCACCTTGAATTGGTTCCACTAAAAAACCTGCAATATTTTTGGTTGTTTTTAAAGTGTTTTCTAAGGCGTTTAGGTTATCATATTCTATTTTTATAAAACCTTCAGTAAACGGACCAAAGTTTTTTCGTGCATCTTCATCATTAGAAAAAGAAATAATTGTAGTTGTACGTCCGTGAAAATTATTTTCACATACTATAATTTGTGCTTCATTTTCTGGAATCCCTTTTTTCTCATAGGCATATTTTCTACATAATTTAATAGCAGTTTCAACAGCTTCTGCACCTGTATTCATTGGTAAAACCTTATCAAAACCAAAATAATCTGTTACATATTTTTCGTAATTTCCTAACACATCATTATAAAATGCTCTAGATGTTAGAGTTAATTTACTGGCTTGTTCTGTTAAAGCATTAATTATTGTTGGGTGGCAATGCCCTTGATTAACTGCAGAGTAAGCAGATAAAAAATCGTAATATTTTTTTCCTTCTACATCCCACACAAATACACCTTCTCCTTTACTCAAAACTACAGGAAGTGGATGGTAGTTATGTGCACCGTATTTGTTTTCTAAATCAATTGCTTGTTGTGATGTTAATTTTTCTGAAATCATCTCAATAAAAATCTAAATTATAAAATAATCAATTCCTCATTTAAGGAGAGAAATCATCCTAATTTTTCGCAAAATACAAAATATTTAACGGATTTTAATACTTCAAAAAAGAAGTATTAAAACAAAATAAAAATGTCATATAAATCACATAATGTTAAAATTATTTCGATAAATTTGTTCTATTATAATTAAATTAAAAAAAGATGAGAAAATCAGTTTTAGTGTTAGGTTTAGTTGCTGCAATATTTACAAGTTGTGGTGATAAAAAGAAAGAAGAAGTAAAAAAAGAGGTTGATACAAAAGTTGAAGCAGTTGAAGAAAAAGTTGCTGATACTGGAGACAATATTGAATTAGGAAAACAATTATTTACAGATAAAACATGTACAACATGCCATCAGCCAGATGCGAAAGTTATTGGCCCATCAATTAAAGAAATTGTTAAAATTTACAATGAACAAAATGGTAATCTTGTAAAATTCTTAAAAGGAGAATCTCCTGCAATTGTTGATACTGACCCTGGTCAAGTTGCAATTATGAAGGCTAATTTAGATGGCTTTGTAAAAGACTTAACTGGAGAAGAATTAGCCGCACTTGCTGCTTATATGAAAAGTGTAAAATAAAACATAAAACAATTTAACTAAAAGCATCTCTTTTCGAGGTGCTTTTTTTGTGGTAAAATATTACATTTGCAACATGGCAAGAAGAAAGAAACAACTTATTTTTGAAAACATAGAAGTAATAGATGCTGGTGCAAGAGGGAAAACTGTTGCAAAAGCACCTGACGGACGTGTTATTTTTTTAACAAACACAGTTCCAGGCGATATTGTTGATATTAGAACTGGTAAAAAAAGAAAAGCATATTTTGAAGGTACTGCAATAAAGTTTCATAAATATTCCGATAAAAGAACAGAACCTGTTTGCGAACATTTTGAACATTGCGGTGGTTGTAAATGGCAAAATATGGCGTATGAACACCAACTTACCTATAAAGAAAATGAAGTTGTAAACAATCTAATTAGAATTGGACATTTAGAATTACCAGAAGTTACTCCTATTTTAGGTTGTGAAAAAACTTACTTTTATAGAAATAAAATGGAATTTTCGTTTTCTAATAGCCGTTGGTTAACCTTGGAAGAAATAAATTCTGAAGAAGAAATTGACAACAGAAATGCTTGTGGATTTCATATTTCTGGAATGTGGGATAAAATTTTAGACGTTTCTAAATGCCATTTACAAGAAGATCCATCAAATGCTATTCGTAATTTTATTAAAGATTACGGTATTAAAAATGGGTTGGAGTTTTACAACCCAAGAGATCAAGATGGATTATTACGTACTATTATGTTACGAATTTCTTCAACAGGAGAAATAATGGTTGTAGTTCAATTTTTTAAAGAAAATAGACTAAAACGTGAAGGCTTATTAAATGCCCTTGCTGAAAAATTTCCAGAAATTACATCACTTCAATATGTAATTAACAGCAAAGGAAACGACACTTTGTACGATCAAAATATTATTTTATTTAAAGGAAGAGATCATATTTTTGAAACCATGGAAGGGCTACAATTTAAAATTGGACCAAAGTCGTTTTATCAAACAAACTCCACTCAAGCCTACGAATTATATAAAATCACACGAAACTTTGCCAATTTAACAGGCAACGAAGTGGTGTACGATTTTTATACAGGAACAGGTACAATTGCTCAATTTGTTGCAAAAAATGCTAAAAAAGTAATTGGTGTAGAATCTGTACCAGAAGCAATTGAAGATGCTAAACTAAATGCACAATTTAATAACATTGAGAACGTTGAATTCTATGCAGGAGACATGAAAGATGTTTTTAATAATAGTTTTATAAAAAAACACGGTCAGCCAGATGTTATTATTACAGATCCACCAAGAGATGGAATGCATAAAAATGTGGTTGCAAAAATTTTAGAAATTTCACCAAAACGTATCGTGTACGTAAGTTGTAATTCTGCAACCCAAGCACGTGATTTAAGTTTAATGAAAGCGCAATACAATATTATTAAAACACAAGCTGTTGATATGTTTCCGCAAACGCATCACGTGGAAAATGTGGTACTGCTTGAATTGAAAGACGCTTAAGAAGGTTATGTTTTATTGATTGGGGAAAAACTTCGGGGAAACTGCCGAAAAACTATTGAATTAAAATAATTATGAAAAAATATAGTACATTAATAATTTTAGCACTTATCTTAATGTTAAGTTGTGAAAAAGATGACATTTGTTTGGAAAACACAACACCCTATTTAATGCTTAAGTTTTATAGTTTTGAAAATGATACACTTGTAAAAACTATAGATATAGATTCTATTAGAGTACTTAATAAAGGTTTAATTTCTAATTATACAGCTAAATCTTTTGATTCGATACAAATTCCTCTCGATATAAATCAATATACCACAAGCTATCAAATTACATCTGAAAAAACAACAGATACTATTTATTTTAGTTACGATAGAAAAGATATATTTGTATCTAGATCGTGTGGCTATAAAACTAATTTCGAAAATTTAGCCATAGATAGCACAACAAACAACTGGATAAAAGCATACAATATTAATACTACAATTATTGACAATGATACAACGGCACATATTAATATTTATCATTAGTATTCTAATTCATTTTTCGGCAAATTCACAAGAGCAGAGACAAGAAAAAGAACAAGATTCTGTTAAAACAAAAATTAATTATGCCATTAGAGTTGGTGTAGATATTAGCAAGCCTATTAAATCTTTTTTAGATGAAGATTCTAAAGGATTGGAATTAACGGGAGATATGCGCATTATAAACAATTATTTTGCCGCTGTTGAATTAGGTTTTGAAGATGTCTTAAAAACTGAAGATTATCTAAATTTTACCACAAAAGGTTCTTATATAAAGTTAGGTATAAATTATAATGCTTACGATAATTGGATAGGGATGAATAATCAAATTTATGTAGGTGCACGTTATGCTTTTAGTCTTTTTGAACAAACTTTAAATAGCTACACACCTAATGTTGATGGTACTTACTTTATTCCAACTACTGTTGAAGCTGGAACAAATTTTAAAGATTTAAACGCACATTGGTTAGAGTTTTTGTTTGGAATGAAAGTCGAAACATTTAAAAATCTTTTTCTAGGTGCTCAGTTTAGTGTTAAAAAAATGATTAGTACCAAAGAGCCTGAAAACTTCAAAAACTTATATATACCTGGATTTAACCGGGTTTTCTCTAATGATTTAGGCATTGGCTTTAATTATACAATAAGTTATAATTTACCTATATTTAATACGTATAAATAAATTTTAGTACTTTTATAGGTAAACATTTTTTTTATGAACAATATTCCAAGTGTAGATTTGTCAGACTTTTTAGCTGACGATCCTTCAAGAAAACAGAAATTTATTAAAGAAATTGGCGAAGCTTATGAAGAAATAGGTTTTGTAGCATTAAAAGGTCATTTTTTATCTGATGAATTATCTTCAAATTTATACGCTGAAGTTAAGCGTTTTTTTGAGCTTCCAACAGCTGTTAAAGAATCTTATGAAATTGAAGGTATCGGCGGACAACGAGGTTATACATCATTTGGAAAAGAAAGTGCAAAAGGCAAAAAAGAAGGAGATTTAAAAGAGTTTTGGCATTTTGGACAAGAAGTAATTAATAATGATAAACTAAAAGCTGAGTACCCAGAAAATGTAATAGTTCACGAAGTTCCAAATTTTAATAAAGTTGGAATGGAGGCTTATAAAAATTTAGAAAAAACCGCAATTTATGTGTTACGAGCACTAGCTTTATATATTGGTTTAGATGAATTTTATTTTGATAAATACGTGACTAATGGTAACAGTATTTTACGCCCAATACACTACCCTCCAATTCAAGGAGAACCAAAAGGTGCAGTTAGAGCTGCCGCACATGGTGATATTAATTTAATAACATTGTTAATGGGAGCTTCGGCTTCTGGTCTAGAAGTACAAAATAAACAAGGAAAATGGATTCCTGTAACAGCCTTACCTGAACAATTGGTTATAAATGTTGGAGATATGCTAGAACGTCTAACAAATAATAAATTGCGTTCAACAATACATAGAGTAGTAAATCCACCAAGAGAAGAATGGGGAAATTCACGTTATTCTATACCTTTTTTTACGCATCCAATTAGCGAAATGTCTTTAAACTGTTTACCAGAATGTATTACAGAAACACATCCAAAAGTATATGATAATATTACTGCTGGAGCATTTTTAAATGAACGTTTAAGAGAATTAGGTTTAATAAAATGATTTCAAAAAAAGTAATTTCGTTTTTTACATTTGGTATTTTTTTAATAATTGCAGGTGCAATTTTAAAAATTACAAAAAACCCACAAGCAAGTTTAGTAATGGCTATTGGTTTACTTTTTGAACTTTTTGCCGCATTATTATTTATTTGGAATAAGCTTAAAAAATAAGACTAGTTTTAGTATTTTTGTAAGTATAATTTCGAATAAAAATGAGTAAAAAGAAAATAAATAGTCTTGAAGATTTAGGTGGTTTTGTGTTTTCTACAAACAATGATTTTGACTACAAGAAAGAAACTACAACAGAAACTTTAGCTCCAAACAAACAATTTTTAGAAGCGCATTTTTCTAACAAAGGAAGAGGCGGTAAAACAGTTACTGTTATCACTGGTTTTGAAGGTACAGAATCCGATTTAAAAACCTTAGGCAAATTGCTTAAAACAAAATGTGGCGTTGGAGGAAGTGTAAAAGATAATGAAATTATTATTCAAGGAAATTATAGAGATAAAATAATGCAACTTCTAAAAAAAGAAGGATATAATATAAAACGCGTTGGCGGATAACTTATGAGAAAAATAGCAGATTCAGAACTAATTTTAAATCCAGATGGTAGTGTTTACCACTTAAATTTAAAACCAGAAAATATTGCACACACTATAATTTTTGTAGGTGATCAAAATAGAGTTCCAAAAATTACAAAATACTTTGATTCTATAGAATTTGAAACTCAAAAACGAGAGTTTAGAACAATTACAGGAGTTTATAAAGGCATTAGAATGTCTGTAATTTCAACAGGTATTGGACCAGATAATATAGATATTGTACTAAACGAGTTAGATGCATTAGTAAACATAGATTTAGAAACTAGAACTGTAAAAACAGCACATACACAACTAAATATTGTTAGAATTGGAACTTCTGGATCATTACAAAAAGACATTCCTGTAGATAGCTTTGTATTGGCTAAATATGGTTTAGGTTTTGACGGTATGTTACTTTCTTACGATTGCGACCACATACTAGAAGCCGATTTCGAAAATGCTTTTATAAAACATACCAATTGGAGCGATAGAAAAGCAAGACCTTATATAGTTAAAAACAGTGATTTATTAGAAAAAAAACTTTCAAGCAACAAAGTTTTTACAGGTGTAACAGCTACAGCTGGTGGATTCTATGGTCCACAAGGCAGAGTATTAAGATTGGCAATTCAAGATCCAGAACTAAACAGTAAGATTGATAATTTCGAGTACAAAGGTGTTAAAATAACTAATTTAGAAATGGAAACTTCGGCAATCTACGGCTTGTCTAAATTATTAGGTCATAATGCCTGTTCTATGAATGCTATAATTGCTAATAGAGCTAATGGAACTTTTAGTAAAGACCCATACAAGCCTGTAGAAGAACTAATTATTTATACCTTAGATAAACTTAGCTCGTAAAATATTTTGTATATTTCATCGTTCAAAAATAATAAAACTCCTTTTTTAAAATGAAAAAACTTATTACTTCTTTTATCGCTGTTACTTTTATATTGCTTTTGTGTATTTCTTGTGGATCTTCAAAAAAAGGTTGCGGTTTAACTTCCGATGCTTCTACAATTGAAGCTCCCACTTCAAAAAATATTGTTGTTGCAGAAGTTAATTAAGTAAGGATTTTAAAAATGAGTTTAATTACAATTAAAAGATCACATATTGGCTCAGATTTATTGGTACTTAAAAGCAAATTAGAATCCGAAGGAATACAATGTTTTTTAAAAAATGAATTTACAACTCAAATAATGAATTACATACCTTCTTTTGAAATTGAACTTCAAGTTTCAAATTCAGATTTAGAACGCGTAAAAGAAATATTGAGTAAAATGGAAGATAACTAGACACTCTTTTACAAATTATTCTTTCTAAATTAACAGAATTAAAGTAAGACTTGTGCCATTTTTTATCTCTTTGTTAACATTATTCCCTTTTATAAACCATAATAAATTGTATTTTTACAACTTAAAATAATTCTATATTCTTTTATGGGAAAAATAATTGCAATTGCCAATCAAAAAGGCGGTGTTGGTAAAACTACTACTACTGTAAATTTAGCAGCAGCTTTGGGCGTTTTGGAAAAAAAAGTATTGCTAATTGATGCCGATCCACAAGCAAATGCATCTTCTGGACTTGGTATTATTGTTGAAGATGTTGAAATTGGTACTTACCAGCTATTAGAACATGCAGCAACGGCTAAAGAAGCTATTCTTCCTACAAATTCCCCCAATGTAGCTATTATCCCAGCACATATAGATTTGGTTGCTATAGAAATTGAATTGGTTGATAAAGACAACCGAGAATTCATGCTAAAGCAAGTACTTCAAGAAATTAAAAATGACTACGATTATATACTTATAGATTGTGCACCTTCACTAGGGCTAATAACCTTAAACGCATTGGTAGCAGCAGATTCTGTAATTATACCAATTCAATGCGAGTATTTTGCGTTAGAAGGATTAGGAAAACTATTAAATACTATAAAAAGTGTTCAAAAAATACACAATCCAGAATTAGATATTGAAGGTTTATTATTAACCATGTACGATTCACGTTTAAGACTTTCTAACCAAGTAGTTGATGAAGTTAAAAAACACTTTCAAGATATGGTTTTTAAAACCATTATTCAAAGAAATGTAAGGTTAAGTGAGGCCCCAAGCTATGGTGAAAGTATTATTGCTTATGATGCTACAAGTAAAGGTGCCATAAATTATATTAACTTAGCTAACGAAATTTTAAAACAACACGCTAAATAAATATGGCAAAAGCACTAAAAAAACAAGCCCTTGGAAGAGGATTATCTGCTTTATTAAAAGAAAACACAGCTACTATTAATTCAGCAAATGATAAAGATGCAGACAAAGTTGTTGGTAATATTATTGAAATTGATTTAGAAACAATTGAAGTAAATCCTTTTCAACCAAGAAGTTATTTTAATGAAGAAGCTTTACGCGAATTAGCAAGTTCAATTAAAGAACTAGGTGTAATTCAACCTATTACAGTTAGAAAATTAGAAAATAACAACTTTCAACTAGTATCTGGTGAACGTAGATTTAGAGCTTCTAAATTAATAGGAAATAAAACGATACCTGCTTATATTAGATTGGCAAACGACCAAGAAATGCTAGAAATGGCATTGGTTGAAAATATTCAAAGAAAAGATTTAGATCCTATTGAAGTAGCATTATCTTACCAACGTTTAATCGATGAAATTGATTTAACACAAGAAGAAATGAGCCAGCGCGTTGGAAAAAAGCGTTCTACAATAACAAATTATTTACGTTTATTAAAATTAGATCCAATAATTCAAACTGGTATGCGCGATGGATTTTTATCTATGGGGCACGGTAGAGCACTTATAAATATTGAAAACACAGAAGAACAGTTAAGTATTTACGAAAAAATTGTAGCTCAAAAATTATCTGTTAGGCAAACCGAACAAATAGTAAAACAACTAAAAGAAGGTATTGAAAAACCTAAAAACACAGCTACTAAAAACAGTGAAACTCCAAAATTTGTTTCTAAAGGTTTAAAAACTTTTAATGAATACTTTGGGCATAAAATTGACGTTAAATTATCTGGAGCTGACAAAGGAAAAATTCTAATCCCTTTTCATTCTGAAGAAGATTTTAACCGTATAAAAAAATTATTGGAATAGTGTTTTATAAAAAGTTTCATATTTTATTAATTGCTAGTTTATTTTTTACTATCCATTCTTTTGCACAAGAAGAATTAATAATAAAAGCAAAAGATACCATCTATACTTCTCCAAATGAGTTTGATATGTTATCTCCTGCAAGAGCCGCATTTTATTCTGCAATACTTCCCGGTTTAGGACAAGCATACAATAAAAAATATTGGAAAATACCACTAGTATATGCTGCACTTGGAACAGGTGTTTATTTTTACGATTTAAACAATACCAATTACAATAGAGCACGAACTGCCTTTAAATTAAGATTAAATGGTAAACCAAATGAATTTGATGGTGTTGATGGAAATATATATTTATCGGATGATGCTTTGATTCGTGCACAAAAATCTTATAAAAAAGATAGAGACTTGTCGTTATTAGTAACTGTAGGACTGTATGTTTTACAAGTACTTGAAGCCAGTACAAATGCACATTTATTACAACACAATGTTGATAATAATTTAACGCTGTCTCCACAAATTATTAAAGATGCAACTAGCAATAAATCTGTTGTTGTAGCATCCTTAAATTTTAAATTTTAACAAAGTACGGAACATGCTAAAAGTTGATAATCCAACGGGAATTATTTTTACAAAACAGCATAGAACAATAATAAACGAATAAAAAACACATGAAAATAGCTTTATTAGGTTATGGTAGAATGGGTAAAACAATTGAAGAAATTGCTTTACAAAGAGGTCATGAAATAGTTTTAAAAGTAGACGAAAACACTAAAGAATACAATATTAAAACTGCTGATATTGCTATAGATTTTAGTATTCCTTCTGTAGCTTTTGATAACATTTCTAATTGTTTAAATAATAGTGTTCCTGTAATTAGCGGAACAACAGGTTGGTTAAACAAATACCCTGCTGCTACTGAACTTTGTAACAAAAAAAATGGTGGTTTTATTTATGCATCTAACTTTAGTTTGGGTGTAAATATTTTCTTTGAATTGAATGAGCAACTCGCAAAAATGATGCATCAATTAGAAGAATATGATATTTCTATGGAAGAAATTCATCATACAAAAAAATTAGACGCCCCAAGCGGTACTGCAATTACATTAGCTGAAGGAGTTATAAAGCATACCAATAAAAAAAGTTGGAACTTAGATGTAACAAATAGTGAATCTCAAATACCTATAATTGCAAAACGTATAGAAGATGTTCCCGGAACACATACGGTTGCCTACAATTCTGTAGTAGATAGCATAGAAATTAAACATACTGCACACAATAGAAGCGGTTTTGCATTAGGTGCTGTAATTGCCGCAGAATGGCTATGTGGTAGAACTGGAGTTTTTACTATGAAAGATGTATTAGGTTTAAAATAATATTAAAATAGTTTATTATGACAATGACTGAATGGTTTATCTTTTTTCTAATAATACAAGTTATTCACTTTTTAGGAACTTGGAAATTATATATAAAAGCAGGTAGAAAATCTTGGGAAGCAATTATTCCAATCTACAATGCAATAGTTTTAATGAAAATTATTAAAAGACCTACTTGGTGGGTTATTTTATTATTTATTCCAATTATAAACTTATTAATGTTTCCTGTAATTTGGGTTGAAACTGTTAGAAGTTTCGGAAAATATAAAACTATTCATTCTATACTTGCTGTTGTTACATTTGGTTTTTATAGTTTTTACTTAAACTATATAGAAAATGTAACTTATATTGAAGACAGAAGTTTAAAATCTAGAACGGAACTTGGTGAATGGGTAAGTTCTATTGTTTTTGCTATAATTGCTGCTACATTGGTGCATACCTATATTATGCAACCTTATACAATTCCTACCTCTTCATTAGAAAAATCGTTGTTAATCGGTGACTTTCTATTTGTAAGTAAGTTTCATTATGGTGCAAGAACTCCTATGACAACTGTTGCTGCGCCAATGGTACATGATTCTTTGCCTTTTGTTGGCACTAAGTCTTACTTAAAAAAACCTCAATTACCTTACTTTAGAATTCCTGGTTTTCAAGATATTAAACGAAATGAAATTGTTGTTTTTAGTTGGCCTGTAGATACCGTTCAAAGATTTTTTGATACTTCAAATATTCATATTAAAAAACCTATTGATAAAAAATCAAATTATGTAAAACGTTGTGTTGGTATCCCTGGAGATTCATTAGAAATTAGACAAGGATATATTTATATAAACGGAGAAAAAACCGTGTTACCAGATAGAGCTAAAACTCAATATATGCATAAAGTTGTAACAAAAGGGCAACAACTTAGCGGCGCTACTTTAAAAAGATATGGAGTAACCGAAGGTCGTAATTTTGGAGAATATTACAATCTTAATTTAACAGATGAAAATGCTGCCAAACTTAGAAATAATCCAGTTATTAAGAGTGTAACCAAACAATTAACTCCAAGTGGAACATATAATCCAAGAGTGTTTCCACATAATGAAAAATATGCTTGGTCCGATGATAATTATGGTCCCATTTATATTCCAGAAGCTGGAAAAACAGTTGCTTTAAATTTAGAGTCATTACCATTTTACAAAAGAATTATTGAAGTTTATGAAAACAATAACTTAACAGTTAATGGAAATGAAATATTTATAAACGGTAAATTAGCTACTGAATATACGTTTAAGCAAGATTATTATTGGATGATGGGAGATAACCGTCATAATTCTGAAGACGCTCGTTATTGGGGATATGTACCTTTTGACCATGTTGTTGGAAAACCTGTATTTATTTGGTTTAGTTGGGATACAAACGGAGATGGAATTGCTGAAAAGATTAGATGGGATCGTGTATTTACTACTGTACATGGTTCTGGGAAACCAGTATCTTACCTTTACTACTTTTTAGGTGCTTTAGCACTTTGGTATGGGTTTAGCATCTATAGAAAACGTAAAAAAGAAGAAGGGTAAATTAAAGTTTAGGATCTAAAGTTTTAAGTAATCCTAAATACCAGATATCAACATCTATGATTTTAGTGCAACCAACTTATTTTTCACCAATAATTCAATATGTAGCTATTTCAAAAAGCAATAATATCTGTTTTGAAGTTGAAGATAATTTTCAAAAGCAAACCTATAGAAATCGATGTTATATTTATACTGCTGATGGTAAGCATTTATTAAATGTACCTGTTCAACGCGATAAAGGAGTTAAGCAAAAAACAAAAGATGTAAAAATTGATTATAAAGACGATTGGAATAAACTACATTTAAAAACACTAATTACTGCCTATAGTTCTTCTCCATATTTTGAATTTTATATTGATGAGTTACTTCCTGTATTTAATAAAAAACACACTTTTTTATTAGATCTAAACTTGTTAAGTCATCAACTTATTTTAGATGCATTACAATTGGAAATTACCACAACAAAAACCAATAAGTTTATAAAAGAAACAACCTTAAAAGATTATAGAAATTTGGCTGTTGCAAAAGGAGAACCCGCATATAATTTAGTTAGATATATTCAAGTTTTTGAACAAAATCATGGTTTTATACCCAACCTAAGTATTTTAGATCTACTTTTTATGGAAGGTCCAAATGCCCTAAATTATTTAGAATCTCAAAATTTTAAATTTTAGCCTTGGATATTCTTCGTTTTATAACACATTACGGAATGCACTTTTTAGTTCCTGGAATTTTTGCATTTCTATTCTTTAAAAACAATTGGAAGAGGGTTTGGTTTATTTTTATTTTAACAATGCTTGTAGATTTGGATCATCTTTTAGCTTCTCCAATATTTGAAGACAAAAGATGTAGTATAAATTTCCATCCGCTTCATTCTTATTATGCTATTTGTGTTTATTTTTTACTATTAATCCCTACTAGAACAAGAATTGTAGCAATTGGATTATTATTTCATATGCTAACAGACTTTGCAGATTGTTTTTGGATTTAAATAGTTTTTTTTTACGATTGTTAGTAAAATAAAACTCAATTTCTTAACTTTAATAATTATTACTACTAATTAATTAACATATTCTAAAAAATTAGAATTATGGTAGAGTCCGATTTATATTAAGTATTTGTAAAATAAAAAGTGACCCAAAATGAGTTTGTGTAAAAAAATTAATTATTTTTTTATAGTTCTCTTATTCAGCATCCCATTATTATGCTATTTAGGTTTTAGAAATACTAATAAATTATCTGAGTTTGATAATTTTAAAGATTTAAAAAATGGCGACCTTATTTTACGCTGTGGAAAATCTACCGAAAGCTTCGCAATACATTTAGCAGATAATACTTCAGAATTTACACATATTGGAATTATTTCTATAGAAAAAGAACATCCCTATGTAATTCATGCAGTTCCAAACAAGCAAAACATCTTAAAAAAGGAAACACTTTTAGAATTTATAGATCCTGAAAACAATTCAACCTATGCAATTTATAGGTCACAATATAATGTCGAAACTCTTTCTAAAGTAGTTAACGAAGCTCAAAATTTTTATTCAAAAAAATATACTTTTGACAATGAATATGATTTAAATACAGATACAAAACTATATTGTACAGAACTTATCTTAAAAGCATTTAACAATGCAGGAATTACCTTGAACATAAAAGCAAAACAATTAAATTTTGTTATTGGTAAACACAATATTATTTTTCCCTCAGAATTTACAAAAGAACCTGAATTTAATAGAGTAATTTAATAATAATCAATTTAAAAAAGTAATTATGAAACACTTAAAATTAGTATCAGTGCTCTTGTTTACAGCTGTTATTTTTAGTATTAGCTCTTGTGGAAGTAGTTCTTCACCAAGTGACACCATTAAAAAAGCTTACGACTTAATGAAAGCCAAAGAATTTGAAAAAGTAACAAATCTTTACGTAACAAGTGAAGGCAAAAAGTTTTCTGAAGAAGAAGCCAAAAAAATGGAAGGCTTATTTGGTATGGCTGCTAAAGAAGAATTTGAATCTAAAGACGGTCTAAAAAATATTGTAATCGATAAAGAAACAATAGACGAAGATGGAAATGGAGCTGAAGTTGAATATACTGTTAATTTTAAAAATGGTGATTCTGAAAAAGAAGATGCGAAACTCGTTAAATTAGACGGAAAATGGTTTATAAAAGTATAGTTTAAATTAAAAAATACACTTATAACTTATGTTTATAATTAAACCTCGTTTATTAAGTTTTCGGCTTAATTTCGAGGTTTAACCTTATCTTAAAACAAATTCAACAACCTAATAAACAGATCGTCAAACAAAAATCTAGCGTTTAAAATTTATTGAAAACTTTTTTTAGCAGAAATTATTTTTTATTAAATTAAATTCGTCCATAATTTCCTTAACAATTGCTTCCGCAGATTTTATTTCGTGTATTAAACCTGCAATTTGCCCAATCTCTAATTCTCCATTTTCCAAATCACCTTCAAACATTCCTTTTTTAGCTCTTGCCCTACCCAATTTATCTTTCAATTGTTCAATAGTTGGGTTATGTTGATATAATTCTTGAAGCTCATTATAAAATTTGTTTTTTATCAATCTAACTGGAGCCAATTCTTTTAACGTTAATTGCGTATCACCATCTTGAGTTTTTACAACTTCATTTTTAAAATTTATATGTGCTGAAGATTCGTTACTCGCAACAAATCTACTACCAATTTGCACACCATCAGCACCTAAAACTATTGCTGCCAACATTCCTCTTCCAGATGCAATTCCTCCAGCAGCAATAACTGGTATACTTAATTTTTCTTTAACCATTGGAATTAAGGTAAAAGTTGTAGTTTCTTCTCTTCCATTATGTCCACCAGCTTCAAAGCCTTCCGCAACAACAGCATCAACACCAGCTTGTTCAGATTTTAATGCAAATTTTACACTACTTACAACATGCACAACTTTAATTCCGTTTTCTTTTAAAAAAGGAGTCCAAGTTTTTGGGTTTCCTGCTGAAGTAAAGACTATTTTAACACCTTCTTCAACAATTATTTTCATAATTTCTTCAATATTAGGATATAACATTGGTACATTTACGCCAAATGGTTTGGTTGTTGCTTTTTTACATTTTTGAATGTGTTCTCTTAAAACTGCTGGATACATAGAACCTGCTCCAATTAACCCTAAACCACCAGCATTACTAACAGCTGAAGCCAATTTCCACCCACTGTTCCAAACCATACCTGCTTGAATTAATGGATATTTTATATTAAATAATTGTGTAATCGTGTTTTTCATTGGTATATATTATTTTTTTTAAGTCATCTGCTATTCACTATCAGTCAACCAGTTAGATAACAATCGTTTTAGCATGCTTGTTTCATTTAGTTTTTAAGAATTTTAAATGTCTTAATTTCATTATTATAAGTAACTTGTAAAAAATACAATCCTTTTTCCAGAAAAGAAAAATCTGCTGTAGGATCTGATTTTAATATTTTCGTTTCAAAAATAACACTGCCATAAACGCTATAAATTTCAACTTTTAAATCAGCTTTATTTTGTGGAAAATTAAAGTTAACAGTAGTTGAAATTGGATTTGGATAAAAGCTTAGTGAATTTTCAATATTAATACCTTTTGACAAAATTGATTTAAAATTTGGAATCCCATAACCTTCTTGATTTGTAGATGATGGAAATAAATGTGCAGACTCTTTAATTAGTTGTGTAATTTCTGCATTTGTTTTGTTCGGAAAAGCTTGCCATAAACAAGCAACAACACCTGCCAAAACAGGCGATGAGAAAGAAGTTCCATTTCCTGTAACAACCTCTCCAGAAGTGTTAATTAGCCAAGTATCTTGTCCTTGTGCACAAACATCTGGTTTAATTCTATTGTCTGAAGTTGGACCAAAAGAACTAAAAGAAGCGATGTTTCCTGAAACATTAACAGCACCTACTGTTAAAACTGATGGTGCATCTGCAGGCGCATTAACATATGGCCAGGTTGTGTCATTTCCTTCATTTCCAGCTGAGCTTACCAATAGCATTCCACGAGAAAAAGCAATTTCAGCACCTCTGGTAATAAAAGTAGTTTTTCCATCCATATCGCTATAACTATAATTATGAGCTGGATTATCAAAAAAAACAGAATATCCTAAAGAAGTATTAATAATATCAACACCTAAACTATCAGCTTTTTCAGCTGCTTCAACCCATAAACTTTCTTCTAACTTTACTTCAACTGGTGCGTTTTCTGTTCTAAATAAATAAAAACTGGCATCTGGTGCAGTTCCCACAAAGCTTTTAGTTGCTCCATCAATCCCTTGCTCTAAATAACCTGCAATTGTAGATAAGACTAACGTTCCGTGTGAATTACCTCCATAAAAATTAGTACTTCTTTCTACAAAATCGTAACCTCCTAAAATCTGCCCATTATCTCTAATACGTTTAAATGCAAGCATTGAATCTACGCTTGGAAAACCAGCATCTAGCAGAGCTATTTGTATTCCAGCGCCATAAAAATTATTGTAATGCAACGTGTCTCCTCCTAACATTAGTAACTGGTTTTCTGCATCTCCATAGGTAAAACCTGTAGTAGTTTCTAATTGTTTCTTTTTAAATTTAGGCAGTTGCTTGGAGCTTTTATTTGACTTAGAACCATTTAATGTTCTATTAGCAAATTCAATAGAATCTACAATTACAATACCTGCTAATTCTAAATTTAGTAAGGCATCAATATTTGTTTTTAACCCTTGAATATATAATGCGTTTAGCCATTTAGATTTTGCTAAAACTGTAATTCCAGGAGTATTTTTAATAGCTGTAATATATGTTGGCTCTATAGGAATATCTTTAAAATCTAAATCTATATTGTAGCGTGCTCGCCTATCTAAAGAACGCTTACTTAACATAGTTAGTGGGGAAGCATAATACGTAGATTCATTTGGTTTGTCTTTAAAATAAATCCAAGCGTCTTCAACTTGAGAAAAAACACTAGAAATTGAAAATAGAAACAAAAAAGTTAAAATATTGTTTTTCAAAATTTTAAATTATTACATATTAAAAGTACAAAATTTTTATACTAAAATAATGTGATATTAATTTTTAACTAAGCAATTACTCCAGAACCTAGTAACTCTTCATTTAAATACCAAGCCACAAACTGCCCCTCTGTAATAGCAGATTGTTTATTATTAAACTCCACATACAGTCCTGTTTCAACTTTATATAAAGTGGCTTCTTCTAATACTTGTCTATAACGTATTCTGGCTTGAACTTTTAATTTTTCACCATTATTTAAAGCCAAATCCTTTCGAATCCAATGCAACTCTTCGTTTGAAACAAACAATACATTTCTATATAAACCTTTATGATTCTTGCCTTCACCTGTATAAATAATATTTTCTACAACATCTGTATCAATAACAAATAATGGTTCTTTTGTACCTCCAACAGCTAATCCTTTACGTTGACCTTTTGTAAAATAATGTGCTCCCTGATGTTTTCCTACAATTTTTCCATCAGTTAATGAATACTTATATTTTAATGCATTAAAAGACAATTCTTCTTCTTTTGAATTAAAATGTGGGATTTCTCGGTTGTACAAAGGAGCATTTTGAGGGATTTGAACAATCACACCTTCTTTTGGTTGTAATTTTTGCTGTAAAAACTCTGGTAAGCGTACCTTTCCTATAAAACATAAACCTTGAGAATCTTTTTTATCTGCAGTGATTAAATCTTGTTCAGTAGCAATTTTTCTTACTTCTGGCTTTGTTAATTCACCTATTGGAAACAATGCTTTTGACAATTGCTCTTGTGATAATTGGCATAAAAAATACGACTGATCTTTATTCCCATCTTTTCCAGCAAGTAATTTAAAAACAGTTTCTTGCTTAATTGTTTCCTCGCCTTTTCTGCAATAATGTCCTGTTGCAACGTAATCAGCCCCAAGTTCCAATGCTATTTTTAAAAAAACATCAAATTTAATTTCTCTGTTACACAATACATCTGGATTTGGTGTACGACCCATTTCGTATTCCTTAAACATATAATCTACAATGCGCTCTTTATATTGTTCGCTTAAATCAACAACCTGAAAAGGAATTCCTAATTTATCTGCAACAAGCATTGCATCATTACTGTCTTCTAACCACGGACATTCATTTGAGATAGTTACAGAATCATCGTGCCAGTTTTTCATAAACAAACCAATAACTTCATAACCTTGTTCTTTTAATAAATATGCAGCAACACTACTATCAACACCTCCAGAAAGTCCAACAATTACACGTTTCATTTTTAAAATTTTAGACTGCAAAGATACAGATAACTTTTAGTAAGATAAAAGAGGTTGATTTCTTTTCTGTTGAATTCATTAAAATGAAGCACTTTACTTAAAACGACAAAAAAAGCCTATCAAAAAAAATTGATAGGCTTGACATTAAAAAAGGTGCATTATTTATATTAAATAACTTTTACATTTACTGCGTTCATTCCTTTTCTACCTTCCTGTAAATCGAATTCAACTTCATCACCTTCACGGATTTCGTCGATTAAACCAGAAATGTGTACAAAATGTTCTTTGTTTGAGTCGTCTTCTTTGATGAATCCAAATCCTTTAGTTTCATTGAAGAATTTTACTGTGCCTTTACTCATTATTAAAAATTTTAATTTATTATATAATTGCAAATATACTCATTTTTATTTAACATCATTATTTTTAATGTTTTATATTTTGTTATGAACAAATAATCTAGGTTGCTATTAACTAGTTTTTAACCTCAACAAATTACAATTGCCTTCTTTTTAAAGTATTAAAGTTTTGTTAATTGTTAAATCAAAAAAGTTAAACACCATAATTCATTTAAGGGTCCGCAATAACACTTATACTATTAATTATCAATTAATTATAAACCACAAACCTAATTAAACCAATTCATGTGAAAAAATTAGAACTATTTATTTTGTTTAACTTTTAACATATTCAATTAAACATTATTAATTTTATTTGTATATTTGAAAAAAAACTAAAAACTAAAAATCATGAAAAAATTACCTTACATCCTAACACTTGTGTTAACTTTAATGCTATCAATAAGTTTAACTTCC